>Ga0316622_100000070_pt1 | contig 44521 bp, 43 predicted proteins | sample OWC_Aug_OW2_C1_D_FD_207646 | JGI IMG/M metagenome (GOLD analysis project Ga0316622, IMG submission 207646) | Wetland soil microbial communities from Old Woman Creek delta, Ohio, United States - OWC_Aug_OW2_C1_D5_C | ecosystem: Environmental > Terrestrial > Soil > Wetlands | place: USA: Ohio... | reverse complement strand
AAGCCCGAGGGCGGGCGGATCGCGTCGGCCGCCTTGGTCTGGTACTTGGCTTCCCAGCGTTGTCGGTCGGTGCTCATACGGAAAGATCAAGGGATCGAGACATCGAGGGATCGAGAATCTGGGTTCCCGGATTTCCTGGTCTCTCGATCGGTGCTCATTGCAGCACCGCGCGTGCCAGGACGAGCACGTCCACGCGGCTGGCGCCGGCTCGTCGCAGGACGCGGGCACATTCTTCCACAGTGGCTCCCGTGGTGTAGACGTCGTCGATCAGTAGGACCGAGCGTCGGCGCACGACCGCCGGATCGCGGACGGCGAACGCACCGGCGATGTTGCGCCGCCGCGCCGCTTCGTCCAAGCCGACTTGGGGAGACGTCGGGCGGGTCCGGGCGAGGACAAACGGGTCGAGCCGGGCGCCGCAGCGTTGCGCCAGCGGTCTTGTCAGCAGCAGCGCTTGGTTGAATCCGCGCCAGCGCAACCGGCGCAGGTGGAGCGGCACCGGAACCAGAAGGTCGTGAGTCACCGGGACCGGACAGCGCGTAAGCAACAACTCGCCCAAGGTGCGAGCGAGTGTGACGTCACGCCCATACTTGTAACGATGCAGTGCTCTGGCGAGCGGGTGGTCGGGGTCGCCGCCGTGGTAGACGGCGCACGCACGGGCCTGTGCATAGCGGGGGCGCCGCGCCAGACAGCGCGAGCAGTGGTGATCCGGGCCTTGCCCTGGGAATGGGATGCCACAGACCGGACAGAGCGGGGAGCGGACGGGCGGAATCTGGCTCAAGCACGGGGCGCACAGACCCGGTTGTTTACCAGGGCGGTCACACACAGGACAGCCGGGTGGGAAGAAGAAATCGAGCACGTGCCGGCCGAGAGACATCGCCCCGGATGGTAGCCCTGATGCGAGAAGAATACACCTCGGGTGGCAAACGCGGTTTGCGGCTTTCGGATTCCATCAGGTTCCTTGTGGAAGGACGATCCGAGGAAGGGGCTTGTTGAGCTTGATCCGGGAAATGCGGCACGGCATGATGCCGGCGACTTCTGGGGCCATTACTTGCTGAATTGGACGAGAGAAACGACTTTGCCCGGCTGTCTGACCGTACTAGTATGGGCGCAGAGGAGCGGAGCCAAAGGCACATGTTCAAGCGCTTCATGATTGGGTTCATTTTCGGGAGCGGTCTGATGTACTGGTACGTGTACTATAGCGAGCAGACCGTCACTGGGGCGTCGAGCGTGGTGGAGCGTCGCGCTTCGCAGTATCGCGGAGACGCCCACCGACAAGCGGCAGACGAAGCGCTCGGGAACCGGTAAGGAGCGCTCATGGCTTCTGCTCTCGACGACGTGCGAGTGCTCGACCTGACCCGCGTCGTCGCCGGACCGTTTGGCAGTTCGCTCTTGGCAGACCTCGGGGCTGAGGTCATCAAGGTCGAGCTCCCCGGGCGCGGGGATGATGCGCGCTACGGGTACCCGTCGGCCAACGACGTGCCGGTCATGTTCCTGGCGCTGAACCGCAACAAGAAGGGGATTACGCTCGACCTTCGTAAACCCAGGGGGCAGGAGGTTGTGCGACGCCTTCTGTCGCATTGTGACGTCTTGGTGGAGAACTTCGCCCCAGGAACGATGGCGAAGTGGGGATTGGACTACGAGGCGCTGCGTGCCATCCAGCCGCGACTCATCTATGCGGCGCTCTCGGGTTTTGGTCAGACCGGGCCGTACGCCCACCGAACGTCGTACGACCTCATTGCCCAGGCGATGAGCGGGCTCATGTCGCTCACGGGGTTTGCCGACGGACCGCCAGTCCGCGCCGGCGGGGCCTTGGGTGACTACATCGGCGGCGTCTTCATGGCGTTGGCCGTGTTGGCGGCGCTGCGTCATCGCGACCGGACGGGCGAGGGGCAGTTTGTCGATGTGTCCAACATGGATGCCATCTTTGCCATGATGGACGGGTGGCCGACGGTTTACGCCGCGACCGGCCGGACCCCGTCGCGCCGAGGGAACCGTCATCCCTCGACGGCCCCGTATGATTGTTTTGCCGCACGCGACGGGTACGTGGTCCTCGGGGTAGGGAACAACCAGCTCTTTCGTCAGCTGATGGCGGCCATCGGCTTGTCTGCGCTGGCGGAGGACCCGCGCTTTCGCGCGCCGCGCCGCCGCCTTGAGCATCAGGACGAGATCCACCGTGTAGTCGGTGACTGGGTGGCCTCCCGGACCGTGGCTGAGGTGATGGCTCAGCTTGGTCCAGAGGGGGCCAATATTCCCTGTGCACCCGTCATGGCCGTTGAGCAACTGGTTCACGACCCGCATCTGCAGGCACGGGGTATGCTCCTCAGGCTCGCTCATCCCAAGGTCGGAGAGGTGCTGGTGCCCGGTGTACCCTTCAAGCTCTCTGCGAGCCCCGGCACAGTGCGAACCCTGGGGCCGGAGTTGGGCCAGCACACGGATGAAGTCCTGCGGGGTCTACTGCGTCTGAGTGATGCTGAGGTAGAGCAACTGAGAGCCGAACAGGTGATTTGACCACGGTCTGCGGAGTTTGTCGGTATGGAGCTACCCATTGTTCAACGACTGCGGAAAGAGATCGAGACGCTCCGGTACGAACTGAAGAGCAAGCTCCCGAAGGAACTGGAGGCGGCTCGTGCGCATGGCGACCTGAGCGAGAATGCCGAGTACGAAGCGGCCAAGGAGCGGCAGGGTTTCGTGGGGGCGCGGATCGCTCAGCTCGAGCAGCGGGTGCGCGAGATGTCGCTCTATACGACTGAATCGCTACCCCGTGACGCCGTGGCCTACGGGAGTCTTGTCAAGGTCGCGAATGTCGACGATGGTGAGATTCAGAGCTTCGAGATCGTCTTTCCGGAGGAGGTCAACCCGACTGCCGGCAAGATATCCCTCGGCTCCCCCGTGGGGAGAGCCCTGCTCAATCGCAAGGTCGGGGATGAGGTGGACGTACAGACTCCGCGCGGAAAGCGAACTTTCGAGATCATCGACCTCCAGACGCTCCATGCCCGGGGAACCGAGGGCGTGAGCTAGCCTGCGTTTCACACCAGCTTCCCGCTGCGACCGCGGATCCGCTGGCAGAAGCGTCGACCAGGAGCCGGCCGGCTCCGATTCGACCGCCGCAAGATTCAGGCCGCGTCACAATCGTGACGCGTGCATGACCGCCTCCCTGGCGGCGGTCGGGGCGGGGCCAAGGGCTCCGGCCAAGGCCTTGCGGCTCCAGCTGCGCCTGTGCTAAATGAATTGGTCCTTTCTAGGCCAGCATCAGAGTGGGCCGCCTGCCCACTCTTTTTGTTTCGAGGGTAATGGAACGGTCAGTCGTGCAGCGGGTTTGGCAGGTTACCGAGCCGCTCATAGCGCATTCGGGTATGGAAATCGTGGACATCGAGTATCAGCGGGAAGGTCGGGGGACGATTCTCCGGTTCTTCTTGGACCGCGAGGGAGGGGTCACGGTCGACGAGCTGGCGCCGATGAGTCGTCGATTGAGCGACCTCCTCGACGTGCACGACGTGGTCCCCGGTCCATACACGCTCGAGCTCTCGTCCCCGGGCATCAACCGGCGTCTGCGCCGTCCCGATCATTTTCGCCGGTACATCGGGGAGCGGGTGCGGGTCCGTACGGTTGTGCCCGTTTCCGGCCGTCGATCCTTTGTTGGACCGCTGCAGTCGGTGGAAGCCGACGGTATCGTGGTTGGAGCGGGCGAGACGGCGCAGTTCATCCGCTTCGAAGAGATTGCCCGAGCGAACTACGAGCACCGCTTTTCGAACAATGCTATGGTGAAATAGGCGATGCGGATCGAGCCGAGGTAACCCAATGCAGCCGGAGTTGAGCCGAGTCATAGAGCAAGTGAGCAAGGAGAAGGGGATCGACCGTTCGATCGTCATCGCGGCGGTCGAGAACGCCATGCTGTCCGCTGCCAAGAAGGTGATCGGCGGCGAGATGCGGATGGAGGCCCAGTTCAACCCCGACTTGGGCGAGGTGGAGCTGTTCCGAACCCTGACGGTGGTCGAGACGGTGACCAACCCGGAAATTGAGGTCTCGCTCGAAGATGCGCGGAAGTCGCTCGATCCCGAGGCGCAGATCGGTGACGAACTGCTGGAGAAGCTCGACCAACGATACGGCCGCATTGCCGCGCAGGCGGCGAAGCAGAATCTCATTCAGCGTCTGCGGGATGCGGAGCGCGACATCATTTACAACGAGTTCAAAGACCGCAAAGGGGAGCTGACCCACTCGGGAATCGTTCAGCGGTTCGAAAAGAAGAACATCATTGTCAATCTGGGGCGCACCGACGCGATTCTGCCGGAAAAGGAACAGATTCCGCGCGAGCGGTATCGGCAGGGGGACCGCATCCGCGCCTACATTCTCGACGTGGATATGGGCAGCAAGGGGCCCCAGATCGTCCTCTCACGCACGCATCCCGGCTTTCTCACCAAGCTGTTCGAGCAGGAGGTGCCGGAGATCTACGAGGGCATCGTGGAAGTGAAGGGCGCGGCCCGCGAACCCGGCGGGCGAGCCAAAATTGCCGTGGCCTCCAACGATGCCGATGTCGACCCGGTCGGGGCATGTGTCGGAATGAAGGGCACGCGCGTGCAGAGCGTGGTGCAGGAGTTGCGTGGCGAGAAGATCGACATCGTGCACTGGACGCCCGATCCGGCCGAGTTCGTGGTGCGGGCGCTCGCGCCGGCGCGCGTCTCCAAGATCGTGATGGACGAGGACGAGCATGCGATGGAGGTGATCGTGCCGGACGATCAGCTGTCCCTGGCCATTGGGAAGAAGGGGCAGAACGTGCGCTTGGCGTCCCGGCTCACGAGCTGGAGACTCGATGTCCGCAGCGAATCGGAGGCGGAGGACGAGGCCCGACGCGCGCGGCAGTCGTTGACCGCCATCGCCGGCATCGGGGATGTCACTGCCGAGCTGCTCTTCCAGCACGGCTTCAAGTCGGCGGAAGAGGTGGCGCAGGCGGACGAGGGCACGCTCGCCGAGGTCGACGGGATCACGCCGGAGAAGATCCCCGGCATTTTGGGAGCGGCCCGGGCGCACGTCGAAGAGCAGCAGCGCGCGGCGCAGGAGGCGGCGAGCGCTGCGGCTTCTGCAGCCGCAGAAGCCGCAGCCGCAGAAGCCGCGGCGGGGGCCGATCCGGTTGAAGGGGACCCGTCCGCGGTACCCGCGCCGATCGAAGGAGAGGGTGAGGTATCGTGAAGCGACGCGGGCATATCCCGGTTCGGAGCTGTATCGGCTGCGGCGACCGCAGCGCACAGAGAGGGATGGTGCGGGTTGTCCGCGATCAAAGCGGACAGCTTGTCATCGATCTGGACCGGCGTGCGGGTGGACGCGGTGGATACCTGCACCGCGCCGACGTCTGTTGGTCGCAATTTGCGAACCGAAAGGGCCAAGTGAGATCGCTCGGTGCTCCGGTCGATCGACCAGCGCGGGTGGCCCTGGTCGCGCAGCTCCAGCTCGGAGTGGGTCGGTGAGGGACGCGTAATGTCACGAACACGAGTGCACGAGCTGGCGAAAGAATGGGGTATCGAGACGAAGGATCTCATTGCCCGCCTTGAGAAAATCGGCATCCGCGGGAGGCGCGCGCAGAGTTCGCTGACCGAGGATGAAATCGTACGCGCGACACGAGAGCTCGGGCTGGGACCGCAGCCCGGTGTCACCATCGGTGGAGAGCGGGTAGTCACCGGTGCCGAGGGGCAACAGGTGGTCGAGCGCCGGGTGGGGACGAACGTCATTCGCCGGCGCGCATCGGCGCCGGCGGCACCTTCTGACGAATTGGGCCTGAGCCAGCCTCTGACGTTGGAAACGGACGTACTGCAGACCTTTGCAATGCCCGAGCCGTTGCCGGAACCGGAACCACAGGCGGCGCTGCCCCCGCTCCCGGAGGAGTCGCCCCTCATCGAGCCGATGGAGACGAAGCCGGAGCCGGAGGCGCCCGCGGTCGCCCCCGAACCGACCCCGCGTGTCGTCACGACGGTCGAGGCGCAGCCGGCCGAGCCGGTGCAGTTGGAGGCGAAGCCCGCGCCTGCGGCGACGGCTGTCCCGGCGGCGAAGGCCGCTGCCCCCGCAGCGAAGCCCGCCCCCGCGGCTCCCGAGCGCCAGATGGGCCCGCGTGTGCTTGGTAAGATCGACCTCAAGAAGGCGGAAGCCGATCGTGTCGCAGCTCTTGAGCGGCCCGCCACCGCCGACGTCACTCGCGCGCGGCGCGGGCCCGCGGAGATCCCGCCGGCCATCCCGCCGGCGGAACCGGCCCGACCCGGAAAGAAGAAGAAGCGCCGAGTTATCGAGAAGCCTGAGTTCGCTGAGATCGCAGAGCGCGAAGCGCGGCTTGGTCGCGTGCCCCGGAAGAAAAGGGCCATGCCGGGGCGGGAGCAGAAGAAGACAGAGATCACCACGCCCAAAGCGAGTAAGCGGGTGGTCCGCATCGGTGAGCTCGTCAGCGCTGGCGAACTCGCCAAGGCGATGGGGGTGAAGGCCGGCGAGGTGGTCAAGAAGTTGATGGAAGCCGGTACGATGGCGTCGATCAACCACATGCTGGACGTCGAAACGGCGACGCTGATTGCCGCGGAGTTCGGCTACAACGTGGAGAGCGTCTCGTTCGATGTGGAGTCGGCCATAGAGGTTGGTCATGAAGCCGCAAGCGACGAGGCTCTGAAGCCGCGGCCGCCGGTCGTGACCATCATGGGCCATGTCGATCACGGCAAGACCTCCCTCCTGGACGCGGTCCGACAGACGAACGTGACCAGCCAAGAAGCGGGCGGCATCACCCAGCATATCGGTGCTTACACCGTCGAAGTGAACGGCAAACAGGTCACGTTCCTCGATACCCCGGGCCACGAAGCGTTCACGGCCATGCGGGCGCGGGGCGCGAAAGTCACGGACATCGTCGTCCTCGTGGTCGCGGCTGACGACGGCGTCATGCCGCAGACCGTCGAGGCGATCAATCACGCCAAGGCGGCCAACGTGCCGATCGTCGTGGCGATCAACAAGATCGACAAACCCGATGCAAATCCGGATCGGGTGAAGCAGGGGCTCTCCGACCACAGCCTGGTGCCAGAGGACTGGGGCGGAGAAACGATTTGCGTGCCCGTATCGGCTCGGAGCAAGGAGGGGTTGCCCCACCTCCTCGAGATGATCTTGCTGCAAGCCGAGGTGTTGGAGCTCAAGGCCAACCCCGATAAGCCCGCCCGCGGTACCATCGTGGAAGCCAAACTGGATCGCGGACGCGGCCCAGTGGCCACCGTGCTGGTGGAGGAAGGGACATTGAAGCAAGGGGATCCGTTCGTCTGCGGAGCGCACTCCGGGCGCGTCCGCGCCATGATCGACGACAAGGGCAGCAAGGTCAGCGACGCTGGCCCCGCCACTCCGGTCGAGATTCTCGGGTTGACGACCGTGCCGGAGGCGGGAAGTTCATTCGTGGTCGTCGCCGACGAGGCGACGGCCCGGCAGGTCGCCGAGCACCGCCGCGAGAAACACCGCGAAGCCAGTCTGGCCAAGACCTCCAAGGTCTCACTCGAGGACCTGTACCGACAGGTGCAAGCGGGGGACACCAAGGAGCTGCGAGTCGTGGTAAAAGCGGATGTCCAGGGGTCAGTCGAGGCGATTTCAGATGCCCTGACGCGGCTCTCCACCGACGAGGTGCGGCTCAACGTCTTGCATGCGTCGGTTGGCGGCATCACGGAGAGCGACGTCATGCTGGCCTCCGCCTCGAATGCCGTCGTCATAGGCTTCAACGTCCGTCCGGAAGCGAAGGCGACGCAAGCCGCGGAGCGCGAAGGGGTTGATCTGCGACTCTACACCGTCATTTACAATGCGCTCAGCGACGTGCGCGACGCCATGGAAGGCTTGCTCGAACCGACCTTCAGGGAGAAGACCATCGGCCGGGCCGAGGTTCGAAACACCTTCACCATTCCGGGCGTGGGCCTGATCGCGGGATGCTTCGTGGGGGACGGCAAGTTGGTGCGCAACGCCTCGGTTCGCTTGGTGCGTGACCACGTCGTGATTCACACGGGCAAGATCGGCAGCCTGCGCCGGTTCAAGGACGATGTTCGCGAGGTGCAGTCGGGGTTTGAGTGCGGCGTGGGCTTGGACAACTTCCAGGACCTCAAGCTTGGCGACGCGATCGAAGCCTTCGAGATGGAGGCGGTGACTCGTCGCCTCGGGCCGGCAACCGGGCGGGCGGAGGCGGCAGAGCGCTCGGTTTGAGCGGGCCCATGGTCGTGGGCGTGCTGAAGCTCACGCTGTTCTTACCCGAGAACCATTCCCTGAAGGGCAAGCGCAGCGTGCTGAACAAGATCAAGTCCCGTGTGGCGAACACCTTCAACGTCTCGGTGGCCGAGTGTGAGGGACAGGATCTGTGGCAGCGCATCGTCCTGGGGGTGTCGCAGGTCGGAACCGACGAGGGGTACATCGACGGCACGTTGCGTCGGGTGGTTCGCTTCATCGAGGACCTGCACGTTGCCGAGGTCGGTGCGGATCAGATTGAGTTCTTCCACTGCTGAGGGTTCCGTCCGAGGGCTGACCGATGACCCGGCGCGTCGAACGGGTGGCGGATGCCATCCAGCAGATCATAGCCGAACTGCTCCTGCGCGAGATCAAAGACCCGCGCATCGGCATGATCACCCTTACCGGCGTGAGGCTCACGGCGGATTTGCGCCACGCGCGTGTGTTGTTCAGCGTGATGGGTGACCAGACGCGGCGTGACCAGTCGCTGGCGGGCCTGCGCAGCGCGAGCGGTTTCATCAGAAGCCAGATCGCTCACCGGCTGCGGTTGCGGACCGCGCCAGAGATCCTGTTCGAGTTCGATCCGAGCCTCGAGCAGGCCGACCGCATCACGCGGTTGCTCAGGTCGGAGGAAAACCCGCCCGCCGATGATGAACGGGATCCTGATCATCGATAAGCCGGAGGGGCTCACCTCGGCCGAGGTCGTCCGTCGCGTCAAGCGCGGGCTCTCGGTGAAGGTTGGGCATCTTGGTACCCTCGATCCGTTTGCGTCGGGCGTGTTGCCGCTGTGCCTCGGCGAAGGAACCAAGATCGCCCAGTTCCTCAACACGGCGAACAAGACCTACGTAGGAGCGATTCGGCTGGGAGAGGCGACGGATACTGGGGATCGGACTGGTGCGGTGGTGCGCACGATGCCAGTTCCCCCCCTCGGCCCGGAAGAGCTGCGAGCCATCGAAGAACGGTTTCAGGGAGATTGCACGCAGGTCCCGCCGATGTATTCGGCACTGAAGCGTGCCGGCGTACCGCTGTACAAGCTCGCCCGACAAGGAATCGAGGTTCAGCGAGTAGGGCGGCCGGTTCGTATCGAGTCGCTCCGGCTTCATCCTATCGACGAGACCCACCTGGGCTTCGAGGTGTCGTGCTCGAAGGGCACGTACGTGCGCGTCTTAGCGGAGGACATCGGCCAGGCGCTCGGGTCGGCCGCCCACCTCAGTGCGCTCCGTCGCACGCGGTTTGGCGAGTTTACGCTCGATGAGGCGGTGCCGCTTTCGGTGTGGGACCCCCGGATGTCCCGTGGTTTCCTTCCCGTTCGTGAGGCGCTGCGCCATTTGCCGGTGGTCGAGCTCGACGCGACGGCCATTCGGGCCGTGCAGCGCGGGCAGGGATGGGTCCTGGCCCAGATCGAGCCGGTGGCCGGGGACATCGCCGTTGTGGTCGGCGGTGAGGGGCGGGTGGTGGCGGTGATTGTCCGAAAAGGGGGCCGATGGGGGTTCGGGCGGGTCCTGGAAGGGGAGCAACCTTTACAAGGCGAAGCCCCTATGTTAGGCAAAAAGGCTAAATAAGTGGAGGATGAATGGGAATCGCTACGCAGCGGAAGAGAGAGCTCGTGAGCCACTACCGGCTCCACCCGACGGATACCGGCTCTCCCGATGTGCAGGTCGCGCTGCTGAGCGAGCGAATTGACTACCTGACGGAGCACTTCAAGACCCACCCGAAAGACCATCACTCTCGTCGGGGGTTGCTCAAACTCGTCGGGCAACGGCGTCGACTCCTCGATTATCTCAAGCGCGACAGTAGCGATCGCTATAAAGCCCTGATCGAGCGCTTGGGACTTCGCCGTTAGCAGCCGCCAGCCGGGTCGTCTCCGAAGAGGCGTCGTTCCTCCCATCTCAGAGGACCGTCCGGTCCGGGAGGTTACGCATGTATCACAAGGCTACAATTGATTTCCATGGGCGTCCCTTGTCCATCGAGGTGGGGCGCGTCGCGCGGCAGGCCGGCGGGGCTGCCCTCGTCCAGTATGGTGAAACCGTCGTTCTGGGCACTGCGGTGGCCACGGCAAGCGCGCGCGAAGGCATCGACTTTTTTCCGCTCACGGTCGATTATCAGGAGAAGACCTTCGCGGCCGGGAAGATTCCGGGCGGCTTCTTCAAACGCGAGGGGCGACCATCCGAGAAAGAGGTACTGACCTCTCGGCTCATCGACCGTCCAATCCGGCCATTGTTCCCGAGCGGCTTCTTCTGCGAGACGCAGATCATCGCGACGGTGCTCTCGGCAGACAAAGAGAATGATCCGGACCTCGTCGCGCTCATCGCGGCGTCCACCGCGTTGCACGTGTCGGACATTCCATTTCACGGGCCTATTGCCGCCGTACGTATCGGCCGGATCGATGGCCGGTTGGTCGTCAATCCGACGACGAGCGAGATGGAGACGAGTGATCTGTCCCTCGTGGTCGCCGGCAGCCGGGAGAGCATCGTCATGGTCGAGGGCGGCGCCAAGGGGCTGCCGGAGGACCCGATGCTCGAGGCCCTCTACGCCGCGCACGAAGCGATGCAGTCCGTCATCGAGCTGCAGGAGGAAGTGCGTCGCGCGGTCGGAAAAGCCAAGCGTGAGATCGACGGCGACGAGGGGAACCCGCAGTTGCATGCGCGCGCGGAAGCGGTGGGCGGTCCCAAGATGCGGGCAGCGCTGGAATTCGTTGGCAAGCAGGAACGGGCCGCGGCGGTGCAGGCGGTCCAGGCGGAGGTCATGGCGGCACTCGCCCAGGAGTTCCCCGAGCACGAACCCGAGATCAAGGAGGCCTGCGAGGAGCTCCAGCGGCGCATCGTCCGCGATATCATCGTGCGCGATCGGCGTCGGATCGATGGGCGCGGACTCGCCGACGTGCGGCCGATCAGCTGCGAAGTCCAGCTGCTGCCGCGGACGCACGGGTCGGCGCTGTTCACGCGCGGAGAAACCCAGGCCCTGGCGGTAACGACGCTGGGGACGGCCTCGGACGAGCAGAAGATCGATGCGCTGATCGGCGAGTACTACAAACGGTTCATGCTGCACTACAATTTTCCGCCGTTCAGCGTGGGCGAGGTCAAGTTCCTGCGCACCCCGGGTCGCCGTGAGGTTGGGCACGGTGCGCTTGCCGAGCGCGCTCTGCAGGCGGTCTTGCCCGCCGAAGAGGAGTTTCCCTACACCATCCGACTCGTGTCGGAGATCCTCGAGTCGAACGGCTCGTCCTCGATGGCGACGGTATGCGGGGGCAGCCTGTCGCTCATGGATGCCGGGGTTCCGATCAAGGCGCCGGTGGCCGGCATCGCCATGGGTCTTATCAAGGAAGGCGATCAGGTTCGCGTGCTGTCCGATATTCTCGGTGACGAAGACCATCTCGGCGACATGGACTTCAAGGTGGCCGGCACCGCCGAGGCGATCACTGCCCTGCAGATGGACATCAAGACCAAGGGGGTCACGCGTGAGATCATGCGCGAAGCCCTGTATCAGGCGCGTGAAGGACGGCTGCAAATCCTGGAGGTGATGACCCGCACCTTGGCGCAGCCGCGCCAGTCGCTTTCCGAGCATGCGCCCCGCATCATCACGCTGAAGATCCGGCCGGAGAAGATCCGCGACGTGATCGGCCCCGGTGGCAAAGTGATCCGCGGGATCATCGACGAAACCGGCGTGAAGATCGACGTCGAGGACGACGGAACGGTGTTCATCGCCTCCAGCGACCAGGCCGCCATGCAGCGGGCCGTCGAGCTCATCGAGGGCATCACGGTCGAAGCTCAGGTGGGCAAGGTCTACAACGGTATTGTGCGTCGTATCGTCGACTTCGGAGCCTTCGTGGAGATTCTCCCTGGAACCGATGGTCTGTTGCACATCTCCCAGATCGGGCCGGGCCGGGTCCATCGGGTCTCCGATGTCCTGAAGGAAGGCGACCAGATCCCGGTCAAGGTGCTCGAGATCGATAAATCGGGTCGCATCCGCCTCAGCCGACGAGAGGCGATGGGGGGACAGGAGGGTGGGGGCGACGCAACCTCCGCACCGGAGCGTGGCCGGCCGACGTCGTGAGCGGAATGATCCGGCGTTCCCAGCTGCCCAACGGAGTTCGCATCCTCTCCGAGGAGATGTCTGGCGTCCCTTCGGTGACGGTGGGGATCTGGGTGGAAAACGGCTCGCGTTTCGAACGGCGCGAGCAGAACGGCCTCTCGCATTTCCTCGAGCATCTGCTGTTCAAGGGCACCGAGCGCCGCACCGCGGCGCAGATTGCAGAGGAGATGGACGCGGTGGGCGGCCTGCTGAACGCGTTCACCGGGAAGGAGTACACCTGCTACTACGCCCGCGTCCTCGCAGAACACCTCGATCTCGCCAACGACCTGCTTGCCGATCTGTTCCTGCACTCGCGCCTGGACCCCGCGGAGATCGAGCGTGAGCGAAGCGTCGTGTTGCAGGAAATCTCGCAGGTCGAGGACACGCCCGACGAGTACATCCACGACCTGTTTTCACTGCGGTATTGGTCTGGGCACCCGCTGAGTTTGCCCATCTGTGGCAGCGACGAGACCGTCCGGTCGTTCCAGCGGCAGGATTTCCTCGATTTCCTCGCGGCGCGCTACCGGCCAGATCGGCTGATCATCGCCGGTGCTGGCCGCCTGACGCACGAGGCGCTGACCGCGTGGGCTTCCGCGGAGTTCGCCCAGCTCGAAGGCGCAGCGGTATCCATTGACGGGGGGCGGCCGCAGGAGCGGCGGGGCGTCTTCATCCACGAAAAGGCCCTCGAGCAGGTACACGTCTGTCTGGGGACCCCCGGCGTGCCTCAGACGGCCCCCGAGCGGTACGCCGCCAACCTACTGACCACCGCGTTGGGCGGCGGCATGAGCTCGCGCCTGTTCCAGGAGATCCGCGAGCGTCGGGGACGTGCCTACTCGGTGTACTCTTTCCTATCCTCCTATCGCGACGCCGGGTATCTCGGCATTTACGTCGGAACGGCAGCCGAGTGGGTCGAGGAAGTCCTGGGGGTCGCTCTGACGGAGCTGCGTGCGGTGGCCCGTGAGGGCTTGCGCTCGGACGAACTCGCGCGGGTGAAGAACCAGCTGAAGGGCAACATGCTGCTGGGCCTGGAAACCAGCGACGCTCGGATGAGCCGGTTGGCCAAGAACGAGCTGTATTTTGGGCGCGACATCCCCCCAGAAGAAGTCGCGGCCAGCATTGACGCCACGACCAACGATGATGTGGTCGAGGTTGCAGCGCGTGTGATTCGGCCGGAATCGATGGCGCTGGCCTTGCTGGGCGACTTGAAGGGGCGCCGCTTCGATGAGGCGGTGTTTGGTTCGTTCTAGCCGGCCGGGTCGCATCTGAGCAGGACGGTGGCCCCCATACCTGTTGCCGCTTGCGGGGAAACCAGGCAAGACAACGATGCTGGTGCGATGCAACCACTGGTGATTGCCGTGAGGCGGACGCGACCGGAAGGGGTACGGCCGCTCCCGCTGCCGCGATATCAAACCGCGGGAGCGGCGGGGATGGACCTGATGGCAGACACCGCGGAGCCAGTCTGCCTCCGCCCCGGCGAGCGCGCACTCGTGTCGACGGGAATCGCCGTGGAAATCCCGAATGGCTTTGAGGCGCAGATTCGGCCCCGCAGCGGGCTCGCCCAGCGGCACGGTGTCACCGTGCTCAACGCGCCGGGAACCATCGATGCGGATTATCGGGGCGAGATCCAGGTGTTGCTCGTGAATCTCGGGGCGGCCGAGTTCGTTATCCAACGCGGAGATCGGATCGCGCAGATGATCATCGCGCCCGTGACGCGGGCTGCATGGCGGGAGGCGGAGGAGTTGAGCCCGACCGACCGGCAATCGGGAGGCTTTGGGCATACCGGCGGTTAGCGACGGCTGGAGGGCGGCAGCTCGCTCCGCCGGTCTGGCTCCGCTCGAGAATTCGTCATTCAACGCTCGAGATGTGACGGTCTCTTGAAGGAACAGGCGCACGAGGGAGAGCGGGCGGCGAGCGCGCCCGACAACCGGTGCCGATGAGAGCAAAGGAGGGCCAGCAGTGCGTGCGAAGGTGTATGTGACGCCGAAGGCCGGGATCCTCGACCCGGCTGGCAAGGCGGTCGAACGGTCGCTGCATGCCCTCGGTTACGAGGAAGTGCGTGGCGTGCGGCTGGGGAAATACATCGAGATGGAGATCGAGGATGACCGGGTGCGTGCGGCGCAGCGTCTGGACGAGATGTGCCGGCGCCTGCTTGCCAACGGGGTCATCGAGGACTACCGGTATGAGATTGCGGATTAGCATGCGTGTTTCGGTTCCCAGGACGACGCCAGCTTCAGTGCTCATTTCGGCAGACGGGGTGGACGGGGAGAAGAGCCGATGGGGCGAAACACCACGGCAAAGACAATCGCCCCGTCCCCCCGTCTCTCCATCCCCCGTCTGTTTCGTTGTGGCCGCGACGGTTGATTGAACGATGCGCTGGGGTGTTGTGACCTTTCCCGGGTCACTCGACGACCAGGACGCCGCGTACGCCCTGGGGTCGGTGCTTGGTGACCCGGTGATCCGGCTGTGGCACAAGGACCGCACGCTCGATGGCGTGGATTGTGTGATTCTGCCGGGCGGCTTTTCGTACGGTGACTACCTGCGTCCGGGAGCCATCGCGCGGCTGTCGCCGGTGATGGACAGTGTCATCTCGTTTGCGCAGGCGGGCGGCCTCGTCATCGGGATCTGCAACGGCTTTCAGATTCTGTGTGAGTCGGGTCTTCTTCCGGGCGCACTGATTCGTAACCGGAGCCTGAGCTTCCTGTGCACCACCGTCCGGATACGTGTGGACGAGACCGATACGCCGTTTACCAACGTTTGCGCCCGCGGCGAGGTGCTGAGCTTACCGATCAAACACGGCGAGGGGTGCTTCGTTGCCGACGCGCGAACGCTCCAAGAGATCGAGGAGAACCGCCAGGTGATCTTGCGCTACGTCGACGCGGCTGGACGGGCCACCGATGAGGGCAATCCCAACGGGTCGTTGAACAACATCGCAGGCATCGTGAACGCCACCCGCAATGTGCTGGGCCTCATGCCTCACCCCGAACACGCGTGTGAGCGGCTGCTGGGCAACGAGGACGGCGCCCGGCTCTTTCGCTCCGTCAAGGCGGCCGTTATCGAGGGCGGGGGGTCGCGTCCAGCGTCGGTGCCGCCGGGGCTGTGAGCGTCATGGTTTTTTTTCGAAATCCACTGCGGACCGCGCACCACTGCGTCACCGCGTCGCCGCGTCCCCGCGTCTGGCGCAGCGCGCGGGGCGTCGCTTTGAAACGAAGGGAGCTTCCCTGATGCTTCCTCCCGCTTCCCAGGCGCTGGCCGCGGAGCACGGCTTGTCGGCAGAGGAGTATGCGGAAATCTGCCGCGTCATCGGACGGGAGCCCAACCTCGTCGAACTCGGTGTGTTTTCCCTCATGTGGTCAGAGCACTGCAGCTACAAGAGCTCACGCGCGGTGCTGCACAACCTACCGACCGAGGGGCCGCAAGTGCTCCAGGGGCCAGGGGAAAACGCGGGAGCTGTGGCCATCGGTGACGGTTTGGCGGCGGTGTTCAAGATCGAGAGCCACAACCACCCTTCGTTCGTCGAGCCCTATCAGGGAGCGGCCACCGGCGTCGGCGGGATTCTGCGTGACGTGTTCACGATGGGGGCCCGCCCCGTTGCGAACCTGAACTCTCTGCGCTTCGGGAGCTTCGACCACCCCAGGACCCGGTATCTCGTGGCCGGTGTCGTCGCTGGCATCGGCGGCTACGGCAACTGCGTCGGCGTGCCCACGGTCGGCGGCGAGATCTATTTCGACGCCGCCTACAACGAGAACATTCTCGTCAACGCCTTCACGCTCGGCATCGTCCGCGCCAATCGCATCTTCCGAGCCCGAGCGGCCGGGGTGGGCAACCCGGTCATCTACGCTGGCTCCAAGACCGGCCGCGACGGGATTCATGGCGCCAGTCTGCTGGCGTCGGCGGAGTTTGGCAGCGAAACCGAGCAGAAGCGCCCAACGGTTCAGGTCGGTGACCCGTTCACTGAAAAACTGCTCATCGAAGCCTGTCTCGAGCTGATGGAGCACGATGCGATCGTGGCCATCCAGGACATGGGGGCCGCCGGGCTGACGAGTTCGTCCGTCGAAATGGCGTCGCGTGGAGACACGGGGATCTCGATCGACCTCGATCGTGTGCCGCGGCGCGAAGAGAACCTGTCGCCCTACGAGATCCTGCTGTCCGAGTCGCAGGAACGCATGCTCATTGTCGCGCGCGCCGGCGCCGAAGCCGAGGTCATGCGGGTCTTCAACAAGTGGGATCTGGACGCCGTGGTGATCGGCGAAGTGACGGACGATCGGATGTTCCGCGTGCGCTCCCAAGGAGAGGAGGTCGTCTGCCTGCCGGCGGAGCCCCTCGCGCACGGAGCCCCGCGCTACGAGCGGCCGTACGCTCCGCCGGCCGACTTGGATGAGCTGCAGCGGCTCGACTTGGAGCAGGTACCCCCACCGGGCAACTACAATGACGCCCTGATGGGACTGATCGAGTCGCCGACGATTGCCTCCAAGAGCTGGGTGTATTCCCAGTACGACTACCTGGTCGGCGGCAACACCCTGGTGCCTCCGGGATCCGACGCGGCGGTGATCCGTGTGAAAGGAACCACGAAGGCACTCGCGCTCAGTGTCGACTGTAACAGCCGCTATTGCCTGCTGGACCCGTACGTTGGGGCGATGATCGCGGTGGTCGAGGGGGCGCGGAACGTGGTCTGCGCCGGCGGTGTGCCGATCGGGCTGACGGACTGCCTGAACTTCGGCAACCCGGAAAAGCCCGCGATCATGTGGCAGTTCCGTGAGGCGGTGCGCGGAATTCGCGACGCCTGCAAGGCGCTCGGCGTTCCGGTTGTCAGCGGCAACGTCAGCTTTTACAATGAGACAGAAGGGCGCGCGATCCCACCGACGCCAACGATTGCCATGGTGGGGTTGCTCAGCGATGTCAGCTACTACACGACCCAGTGGTTCAAGAGCGAGGGCGACGTCATCGTGCTGCTCGGGCGCACACGGGAAGAGCTGGGGGGGAGCGAGTATCTGGCGGTCCGGCACGGGCTGGTCCGCGGGACACCACCCTGGATCGATCTGGTGGTCGAGCGGCAGGTCCAGCGCGTATGTCGCGATGCCATCCGGGATGGCATCGTCCGCTCCGCTCATGACGTGTCCGAGGGCGGCCTCGCCGTGGCACTGGCGGAGTGCTGCATAACGACGCCGGGCGGCGGATGGGGCGCGGAGATCGAGATGCAGGGGGCCATTCGGCCGGACGCCTGGCTCTTTGGCGAGAGCCAGTCGCGGATCATCGTGTCGATGCGCCGGCGACATCTCAATCGTCTCCGCGAGTTGGCCGACACGGCAGACGTGCCCATGGAGGTCCTCGGCGAGGCCCGTGGCCGCCGGCTGCGGATCGGCACGCTCATCGACATCGACGTCACCGAGCTCCACAACGCGTGGGCGGGTGCACTCCCGCGCCTGATGACACAGGACCGAGCCAATGAAGTCCGACCGCTTTCATGAGAAATGCGGTATCGTCGGCGTCTTCGGCCACCCCGAGGCGGCCAACCTGGTGTATCTCGGTCTCTACGCTCTACAGCACCGCGGTCAGGAGAGCGCCGGCATCGTCTCCTCGAATGGTGAGTTGCTGCTGTCGCACCGCGGCCTCGGCCTGGTGGCCGACGTGTTCAACCAGGAGATCATCCAGCGGCTGGAGGGAGCGAGCGCGATCGGCCACAATCGCTACTCGACCTCGGGTCGGACGCTGCTGAAGAACACCCAGCCGTTCGTGTTCGAGTTCGGCAGCGGGGGCTTGGCCGTGGCCCACAACGGCAACCTCGTCAACGCGGACGACCTCCGGGCACAACTCGAGGCCCGCGGATCCATCTTTCAGTCGTCCGTTGACACGGAAGTGATCGCCCACCTCATGGCCAGCGCACGGGGCGAGCAGTTGGTGGACCGGCTCGTGTCGGCGCTGCTGGCGGTTCGCGGCGCCTATTCGCTGCTGTTTCTCACGCGCACGGAAATGATCGCCGCCCGCGATCCGAACGGGTTTCGCCCGCTCGTGCTGGGGCGCATCCGGGATGCGGTCATCGTGGCCTCGGAGACCTGCGCGCTCGACCTCGTCGGCGCTGAGTACGAGCGCGAAGTCGAGCCGGGTGAGGTCGTGGTGATCTCCGAAAGCGGCGTGCGGAGCTATCACCCGTTTGGCCCGGTCGCGCGGACGCGCTGCATCTTCGAGTACATCTACTTCGCCCGGCCAGACAGCTTGGTGTTCGGCCGCAACGTCTACCAGGTCCGCAAGGAACTCGGACGGCAGTTGGCACGAGAGCAGCCGGCCGATGCCGATCTGGTGGTACCGGTTCCCGACTCCGGCGTGCCGGCCGCGTTGGGGTATGCGGAAGAGTCGGGGTTGCCGTTCGACTTCGGACTCATCCGCAATCACTACGTCGGACGAACCTTCATCGAGCCGCAGGATGCGATCCGGCACTTTGGCGTGAAGGTGAAGCTCAACGCGCAGCGTGGCGTTCTCGAGGGGAAACGCGTGGTGGTCGTTGACGACTCGATCGTCCGCGGCACCACGAGCCGCAAGATTGTCACCATGCTGCGCGCTGCGGGCGCTCGCGCCGTGCACATGCGCATCAGCTCGCCACCGACGACGGGTCCCTGCTATTATGGGATCGATACCCCGACGAGGTCCGAGCTCATCGCGTCCGATAACAGCGTCGAGGCGATGCGGGATTTCACCACCGCGGACAGCCTGGGGTTCCTGAGCGAGAAGGGCATGTACGCCTTCATGGAAGAGCAAACTCACGACGGCTTCTGCGCGGCGTGCTTCACCGGTCGCTATCCCATCCCCGTGGCAGAAGACGCGCCCCACCGCCAGCTGGTTCTCTTCGAGGTGGACGAGCGGTGAAGTGCCCCTTCTGCCACGATCTCGAAAACCGGGTGATCGACTCGCGCTTGACGAAGGACGGCGGGGTCATTCGTCGGCGCCGGGAGTGTGCACAGTGCCGGCGCCGCTTTACGACCTACGAACGGGTGGAAGAGGTGCTTCCCCTGGTGGTGAAGAAGGACAACCGTCGCGAAGTGTTCGACCGCATGAAGATCGTGGCGGGGCTCACCAAGGCCTGCGAGAAGCGCCCGGTGAGCGCGGCAGCGATCGAGCAGGCGGCCGACCGGGTGGAGCGCTTCGTCCAGGATCGCGCGGAGAAGGAGGTGCCGAGTTCCGTGATCGGAGAAGCGGTGATGCGTGAGCTGCACAACCTGGACCAGGTCGCATACGTGCGCTTCGCCTCCGTCTACCGGTCGTTTCAGGACGTCAGCGAGTTCATGCGCGAGCTGCAAGATCTGATCAAGAACCGGCAGGGGGACAAGCCGCCCCAGCCGCGTCGCGCGACGCGCGCGCCGCAGGGCAAGCCGCCATCCACGTGATCGCTGGATCGTTGGATCCGCTCCGTTCCCTCCCTGGGGGGAGTGTCGATTTTCGTCGCGGTGAGAAGTTCCTCCCTTTGAAAAAGGGGAGGTGAGGAGGGATTTTGGAATGAATCATTGGAACAAATCCCCCTCAATCCCCCTTTTCCAAAATTTTCCAAAGGGGGAAGCTTCCAAGCTGCTGCGACAAACGCATTTGTCGACACTGCGGCCCGGTTGAACAAGAAGGTTAATGAAGCAGGATACTGTGTTCATGCGCGAGGCGGTGCGGCTGGCCCGGAGAGGGATCGGCCGGACGAGCCCAAACCCGCCGGTCGGGGCCGTGGTGGTCGCTCGCGGTCGCATCATTGGCCGAGGTTATCACCGGCGGGCTGGCGAGCCACACGCGGAGATCGAGGCGCTCGCCGCCGCCGGCGATGGCGCCCGCGGGGCGACGCTGTACGTCACGCTCGAGCCGTGTAACCACCACGGACGGACTCCGCCCTGTACGGCCGCGGTGATCCGGGCAGGGGTTCGTCGCGTGGTGATCGGAGCGCGGGATCCGAACCCGCACGTGACCGGTCAGGGTGTCGAGACGTTACGGCGAGACGGGATCGCGGTGAACGTCGGGCTGGAGGAGGCGGCGTGCGCGGCGCTCGTTGTGCCCTTCGCAAAGTTCGTCCGCACCGGCCTGCCCCACGTCACGCTCAAGCTCGCCGCCTCTCTGGACGGACGCATCGCGACGCGGACCGGCGCCTCGCGCTGGGTCACGGGAGAAGCCGCTCGTCGCTATGTCCACCGGCTCCGCGACCAGGTGGACGCCGTCATGGTGGGCGCCAGTACGGTGATCGCGGACAATCCGTCGCTCACCTGCCGGCTCCGCGGTGGCCGCGATCCACTGCGGGTCGTTGTCGACGGGCGCCTGCGAATTCCACTGGACTGCCAGGTGCTGACAAACGCCGCCGCGCCCGGTACTGTGGTAGCAACCGTGAACAGCAAGGCGCGAATGATCGGCACGCTTCGGCAACGCGGCGCGACCGTCCTGGTGCTTCCGGGCCGGGGCGGCACGCTGTCCGTGCGCCGCCTGCTGGCAAGGCTGGGAAGGCGTGGCATCATGTCGGTGCTGATCGAGGGCGGCGCCACCCTCGCGGCGGCGGCGTTGCGCGAGGGGGTTGTCGATCGGCTCCTCTGCTTTTACGCGCCAAAACTGATTGGCGCCGATGGCCGGGCCATGGTGGGGCCGCTCGACGTTCGCACCTTGGATCAATCGCTCACGGTTCGCGCGATGCGGGTCGCTCGCATCGGCGAAGACATTCTCGTCACCGCCGAGTTGGGAGCGCGCGATGCCGGGTAGCCCCGTGCCAGAAGCCCTGGCTGCGCTGCAGGCCGGCCGCCTCGTGATCATCGCCGACGGTGAGGACGGCGAGGCCGACCTGTGCTTCGCGGCGGAGCTGGTCACGCCCGAAGGCATCAACTTCATGGCGGCACATGGCCGCGGGTTGGTCTGCCTGGCGCTCACCGAGGAGCGCTTGCGGGCGCTGGGCATTCCCTTCATGGTCCCCGACGCCTCGGCGATGGTGCATCGGCCCTTCGGCGCTTCGATCGAGGCCCGGCGCGGCGTGACCACCGGCATCTCCGCGAAGGATCGGGCGACGACCATCCAGGCCGCGATGGCCGATGCCGCGGGGCCCGATGATCTCGTCATGCCCGGGCATGTGTTCCCGATCGTGGGCCGAAAAGGTGGGGTGCTGGTGCGGGCTGGCTTGACGGAAGCGGCGATCGACCTCGCCCGGCTGGCCGGCCTGAAGCCGGCGGCAGCGGTGTGCGCCATCCTGCGGGATGATGGACGGCTGGCGGAGCGGGCGGATCTCGAAGCGTTGGCCGAGCGCCATCAACTGAAGATGATCCGGATCGCGGATCTCGTCGCGTACCGCCTGCGGACGGAGTCCCTGGTGCACCGGATCGTCGAGCGGACCTTGATGGTCAAGACCGGTGGGAAGTTTCGCGTCGTGGTGTATCGGAACGACGTCGATCCGCACGAGCATCTGGCGCTGGTGAAGGGGCGCGTCCGGCCGGATGACACCGTGATCGTTCGCCTGCATTCCCAGTGCCTCACCGGGGATGTGTTCGCCTCCGAGCGGTGTGACTGCGGCGATCAGCTCACCCACGCCTTGGAGATGATCGCGGACGAAGGGAAGGGCATCTTCGTCTACCTGCATCAGGAAGGGCGCGGAATCGGTCTGGGGAACAAGGTGCGGGCCTACGCCCTGCAGGATCAGGGACGCGACACGGTCGAGGCGAATCTGGAGCTCGGCTTCAAGGAGGACGGTCGCGATTATGGCATTGGCGCGCAGATTCTTCGCGACCTCGGCGTGCGCAAGATCCGGTTGCTGACCAACAATCCGAAGAAGATCGAAGGGCTCGAAGCGTACGGCATTCAGGTCGTCGAACGGCTCCCGCTCGAAGTCGAACCGCGCCCTGGCAACATTCAGTATCTCCGCACCAAGCAGGAGAAGCTCGGCCACCTGCTGAGCGGCCTCAAGCTGCTGACGTGAGCTGGTCAGGCGCGAGCGACCCGCTGATGAAAACCTACGAGGGAAAGGTCGACGGGACAGGGCTGCGCGTGGGCGTGGTGGTCTCCCGCTTCAACGGCGCCATCACCCAGCGCCTGCTCGCGGGCGCAGCGGAGGCGCTGCGCCAGCACGGAGTAGACGAAGAGCACATCGAGATCGTGCGCGTTCCTGGAGCGTTCGAGATTCCGCAGAGCGCCAAACTGCTCGCGGCCAGTGGCCGCTTCGACGCCGTGGTCTGTCTCGGCGCGTTAGTTCGCGGCGAGACGCCCCACTTCGAGTACATCGCGATGGCGGTGGTCAACGAGATCGAGCGCTTGGCCGTGGAGTACGACCTGCCGATGGCGCTCGGCGTGCTGACGACGAACACGGTCGACCAGGGCCTGGCCCGCTCCGGAGCGGGGCACGGCAACAAAGGCCACGAAGCCGCCGTGACCGCCATCGAAATGGCCAACCTGCGCCGCGCCCTTGGCGCTCAGGACTGAGGCGCGTGACTGTATCCCCAAGTTGGACTTCCGCGCGAGAAGGAAATGGAAAACGGGAAACCGGGAACCGGAGATTCAAAACCGGTCAATGCCACGGCCAAAGCCCATTTGCCGGTTTCCCGTTTCCTGTTGCCGGTTTCCTGCTTTTCATTCGCCTAGGAGGAACGAAAACTGGGCGCAAGGCGGAAGGGACGGGAGCTGGCACTGCAGGCGATGTACCAGCTCGAGATCACCGACGATCACTCGGAGCGGGCCTTGCGGCAGTTCTGCGAGAGCTTCGAGGCGAACGCAGCGGCGCGGGAGTTTGCCATGGATCTCGTCGCGGGCGTCCTGCGTCGCCGCGACGAGATCGACCGCTTGATCGGCGACGCCTGCGAGCATTGGCGCATCGAGCGCCTGTCGCGCATCGACCTCAACGTCATCCGCATCGCCGTGCACGAGATGACGGAGGCGCCGGCGTTGCCGGTGGAGATCGCCGTCAACGAAGCCATCGAAATCGCCCGACGGTTCGGTACGGTCGAGTCGGCGACCTTCGTCAACGGCGTGCTCGATCAGGTCGCGACACAGCTCGGGCTGAAGCGCGACCGCGACGCCAAGGTGCCCGAAGAGGAGTAGGTCTCCCGCGAGGCACGCCTGCCCGTGTCCGTCAGTAAACCTGCCGGCCTGGTGCTGAACGAACGTTGCGCAGGTAGCCCTGGTGACACAGAAGGACCAATCGGCCGAACGCTCAGCATAAGCGGCGGCGCGAAGCGCCGTCCGCTGCATGCTGTTGGACGGACGCTAGGTCAATTCCCCATCTCCGTCTTGAGCTTCTGATTCTCGAGGGCAAGCCGGTGGTTTTCGCTGTTCAATGTTGACGCACGCGCCTCAGCTTGATCTGCTCGCTTCTTCTCATCATTCCAGAGCTTGCGATTCCCCTGCGCGGTGCTTTCCGCGAGACGGGCACGTTCTTCCATCCGCGCGGCTCTCGTCTCCAGCCCCAATATCTTCGTGTTGGCATCTGCCAGTTGCTGCTGAACGTCCGAAGCCGCCTCACCCGCTCCAACCTGCTTTTGAAGCTCCTCAATTCGCACCTGCGACGCTTCAGCAGTGGCCTTCCACACCGCCGCCGCCTCTTGATGCTCGTTTCGTTCGCCTGTCAGCTGGCCGTTGGAAGCGATGAGCTCCTCGACGCGCTGATTTAGTCGCGTACGTTGGGCCTCAAGTTCGCCCACGTAGCCCTGCTGATTCTCTACGCGATCTTTCAGGCTCGCGTATGCCTTCGTGTAGAAAATTGCAACGACAAGGAGAATGATGGCGCTGATCGAGCCGAAGTTACCCCAGTTCAAATACGGCCGCACATGATCAAGCAGTCGCGATGCGGGACGCTTTCGTTGGCCTGCCGGCGTCGCCGAGTGTTCTTCCGCCGTCTCGACATCGACCGAGATGAGCGGCTGACGCCATGCCTGCCGCAGCCCGAGGAGTGCACCGGACGCGAGGCCCCGTGCTATTTCAACGGTGCGCCGTCGCTCCTCCTGCACAAGGATACCGAGCGATTCGACCTCTTGCCTCAAGAGCGCAATGACGTCCTCTTGCACGAGCGAAACTGCGGTGGCGATAAGTCCTCGCTGACGCTCGCTAAGCGATCCATCGCGTCCCAGAGCCCGCACCTCGGCCGCAGCCAACACCCGTGACAGGACCGCCGGGTCGCGGACCGCAGTGTCCAGCTCTCTAATAGCGTCATCGCGGCTCTTCACGGTCCGCGATCGACGGCGCCCACGTGCACGGTGGCCCGTCTCTGCGGCTTGGTCGGTCTGGCTCATCGGCATCTCTCCTCGAAGTTCGCGCCTATGTTCAACGCTGCGGCTCAGGCGCGGCGGCGAATCAGCAACCAGGCCCCGATCGAAGCACGAACCGATGATTTGAGCACGCCACCCGCCGTCGCCTGCAGCCGTCGAGTTAGGCATTCCGGCATTGGGAGCCCGCAGCCCATCATCTTCGGAACAGCCGTGCCACTATCATCGCCACCCACGAGCCGACAATACCTGCCAAGAATCCGACCGCCCCGACTGTCCACAGGGACGATCTCAGGAGGACACCGATCTTATCGGGCGGAACGCCGGGGATTTGACCCATGAGGATCTGACGCGCCTCGGTTATCTTTAAAGCGTCGGTTCGAAAGCCCCAAGTTGAGCTTCGAGACGTTCTGCTTGTTTGGCCACATTGTCGACTCGCTCGGGTACTCCCTTCACCAGCTCGGCTATTGCGGCGTTCGCCTCGTTCTTCCCGCGCTCCGTGCTGTTCATGTCCTCTCCCTGATTGCCTACCGCGTCTGCATCAGATCCGCGAGAAGCGCTCTCATGCATGTCTCAATAAGAACCCTCGGTTTCCCGGCGGCCTCGTCGAGATGCCGGCGTTAGCCGCTGCGGAGCGTGTGCGCTCATGGCCGCCGTCCCCTGCAGCCACCTGTTCGGCCAGGCCCCTGGCGCTTCATACGTGAACTTGCGGACTGTTGCAGTTCATACCTGAACCCACGCTTCTACACGTGAAAAATCTCGAACTCGAACACGAGGCCATTACCTCCTCCAGGGCGTAGAAAACACGTCGTCCAAATCCCGCGGTTGCCCTGGACCGGAATGAAGAATCCGATGTGGGCAACCGGCGTTGTCGGCAACGTGTCTTGCGAGGTGAACCATTCAGCTTCTGCCGGTGAATACCGATGCAGGTCGACGCCGGAGCGGAGCTCGACCGGCGGCAGGATCGGGCGTCGGCGACGCTAGCGTCCGAAGAAGCGGGTAATGCGGTCTTCGAGTGTACGTGGACCCCATTTGAAGCGGGCATCGTCTGCGAACCATTCGCACGCATCGTGGTAGCGCTGCTCGGCGAGCAAAGTCAGCCACTCCCAGATTGCATCAACAATCTCCGTATCAGTTGCATTGGCCTTCAGAACGCGCACGGCCCACTAGACACCGCCGAACAAGAATTCGATAGACCTGTTTAGATCATCGTTGTGCTGACGTCCTTGTGTCCGAGCAGCTCCTGCACGGTGCGGATGTCGTAGCCGTCCGCGAGAAGGTGCGTGGCAAAACTATGCCGAAAAGTGTGGCAGCTTGCGGGCTTGGTGATGCGCGCTTCCCGGACCGCGGCGCGTACCGCCCGCTGGGTCGCGCTCTCGTGGAGGTGGTGACGGCGGTGCTGTCCTGTGCTGCGGTCGACGTACAGGCGCGTCGCGGGAAACACCCACTGCCACGGCCACTCCCTTCCGGCGTTCGGATACTTGCGTGCCAGGGCGTCCGGAAGCGCGACCCAACCGGCGCCGCGGTGGAGATCGCTCTCGTGCTGCCTGCGCACGCAGCTCAGATGATGCTGCAGGTCCGCCACCACCCCCGCTGGCAGGAGTGCAACACGGTCCCGATCGCCCTTCCCCGAGCGCACGACGACCTGGCGGGCGCCGAAATCCACGTCTTTGACCCGCAACCGACAGCCTTCCAGAAGGCGGAGACCAGAGCCGTAAAGGAGTAGGGCGACCAGACGCGGGGTACCGCGAAGACGGTCGAGAACGGCACGCACCTCGTCGCGCGTGAGAACGACCGGGAGGCGTGCGGGGCGGCTGGCACGCACGAGCCCGTCGAGCCACGGGAGCTCCACGCCGAGCACGTCGCGATACAAGAAGAGCAGTGCAGCAAGGGCCTGGCTCTGCGTCGACGCACTGACGTGGCGCTCGACTGCCAGGGAGGAGAGAAACTGCGTGATCTCAGTCGGTCCCATCTCCGCTGGGTGGCGCTTGTGGTGGAAGACGATGTACCGCCCTTCGACACGCTCAGGGCAGGCTTGATCCAGTGGACGTACGCCTCCTCAGCCCGGTAGCTGTAATGCCGCGTGCGGATCGCGTCGCGTACCTGATCGAGCAGTCGCGGCTTGCGCGCGCCATACGGAGCGTCGGGGTCGCGCAGCATGATCGCGAACGGCGCACCCGCGTCGGGCGCTCCACGATCTCGTTGTTCGCTTGCGGGTGCCTCAGTTGGCCGAGGCAGGGGTGGAGGGACCGGCACCGGCAGAATGCCTAGACCTCCTCCCGCCCCTCTGGTACGAACCCATACTCATATGCGGTACGACCCGTCGGTGATCGAGCCCAAGTGGCAGGCGATCTGGGAGGAACAGCAGGCGTTTCGCACGCCCACGGACCCGGCGGAGCTGGCGCGGAAGCCGAAGTATTACGTGCTGGACATGTTTCCGTACCCGTCGGGCGCGGGACTGCATGTGGGGCATCCCGAGGGGTACACGGCAACCGACGTGATCGCCCGGCTCAGGCGGGCGCAAGGGTACAACGTCCTCCATCCGATGGGGTGGGACGCGTTCGGCCTGCCGGCCGAACGGGCGGCGCTGCGGGAGAACATCCATCCCGCCACAATCACGAAGCGGAACATCGACAACTTCCGCCGCCAGATCAAACGCCTCGGTTTCAGCTACGACTGGGACCGGGAGATCAGTTCGTCGAGCCCCGAGTACTACCGCTGGACGCAATGGATCTTCCTGAAGCTGTTCGGGCGTGGGCTCGCCTATCTCGCCGAGATGCCGGTGAACTGGTGCCCGGCGCTCGGGACGGTGCTGGCCAACGAGGAAGTCAAGGACGGTCGTTACGTGGAGACCGGTGATCTGGTCGAACGGCGGATGATGACGCAGTGGATGCTGAGGATCACCGCCTACGCCGAACGCCTGCTGGCGGACCTCGACGGCCTCGACTGGCCCGAAGGCATCAAGGAGATGCAACGCAACTGGATCGGCAAGTCGACCGGCGCCGAGATCCATTTCGAGGTGGCGGATCGTGATGCCTCGTTCACGGTGTTCACCACCCGCCCGGATACGCTCTTAGGTGCGACCTACTGCGTGCTCTCGCCGGAGCACCCCTTGGCCCTGGCGATCACGTCGCCGGAACAGATGGCCGCAGTGAAAACGTACGTCGACGAAGCCGTGCGTCTCGGTCAGATCGCCGGGGAGAGCGACGTCGACGTCGAGGCGAAGACCGGCGTCTTTTCGGGAGCGTATGCGCTGCATCCCATCACCGGGCAGTCGCTGCCCATCTGGATCGCCGACTACGTGCTGATGTCATACGGGACCGGCGCGATCATGGCCGTGCCCGCTCACGACGAGCGCGACCACGCCTTCGCCAAGCGATTTCAACTGCCCATCCGCGAGGTCATCCACGGCGGTGAAAGATCGGTGGACGAAGCCGCCCACACGGGCGACGGGACACTCGTGAACTCGGACTTCCTCAACGGCCTGGACGTGGAGTCGGCGAAGCAGAAGATGATCGACTGGCTCACGCAGCACGGCAAAGGCACGGCGCGGGTGCAGTATCGCCTGCGCGATTGGCTCTTCTCGCGCCAGCGCTACTGGGGTGAACCCGTCCCGGTGGTGCGCCTGGAAGACGGCACCGTCGTGCCAGTTCCGGAGGACCAGTTACCGGTGGAGTTGCCACCGATCGACGAATATCGGCCCACTGATGACGGCAAGCCGCCGCTCGCGCGCGCCGGCGACGATTGGCTCATCGTAACGCTCCCCGATGGGCGCAAGGGAATCCGTGAAACCAACACCATGCCGCAATGGGCGGGCTCCTGTTGGTACTACCTGCGCTTCATCGATTCGCGCAACGATCGCGAGCCGTGGTCGAAAGAGGTGGAGCGGTACTGGATGCCGGTGGACCTCTACGTCGGCGGCGCCGAGCACGCGGTGCTGCACCTGCTCTATTCCCGCTTCTGGCACAAGGTGCTGTTCGATTGCGGGCTGGTGCACACGCCGGAGCCGTTCCAGAAGCTCTACAATCAGGGAATGATCCTCGCGTACAGCTACCGCGACGACAAGGGGAAGTACTACCACGCCAAGGAGGTCGGGGACCGCGACGGCGTGACGGTGGTGAGGGAGACCGGGACCCCGGTCCAGGTGCAGATCGAGAAGATGTCGAAATCGAAGTTCAACGTCTTCAGCCCCGACGAGGTCATCGACGAGTACGGGGCCGACGCCATGCGATTGTACGAACTGTTCATGGGGCCACTCGAGTCAGTCAAGCCCTGGCAGATGTCGGGGGTCGAGGGCGTCTCGCGCTTCCTGCACCGCGTGTGGCGGTTGTTGGTCGATGAACGTACGGGAGGGCTCTCCGCCCGGTTGACCGATGAACCCGGCGAGAGCGAACCCGATCTGTGGCGGCAACTGCACGTGACCACCAAGAAGGTGATCGAGGATACCGAGGCGCTGCGCTTCAACACGGCGATCGCGCAGATGATGATCTTCGTCAACGAGGCGACGAACAGCGCGTCGTTGCCGCGCGCGATCGTGAACCGGTTCTTGCGCGTGCTGGCGCCGTATGCGCCGCACATCGCCGAGGAACTGTGGGCGCGATTGGGTGAGCCGGGCCTGATCGCGAAGACGGAATGGCCCGCGCATGATGAGCGGCTCTGTCTCGAGGACACGATCACCCTGATCGTACAGGTGAACGGAAAGCGCCGCGACAAGATCACCGTCGCTCGAGATGCGGACAATCAGACCCTGGAGCGGTGCGCGCTCGATGCCCCCGGCGCCGAGAAGTTCCTTGCGGGAAAGACCCCGAAGAAGATCGTGGTCGTCCCCGGCCGCTTGGTGAATATTGTGGTGTGACCTCGAGTGCCTCTCCCTTCGGCAGAGGCCCCGTGAGGGAATGAAATGAAATGAAATCTGAGAGAGGAGGCTTATTGGTCTGGGGCATAAGCATGACAACGTATTCCGCTCGTCCTGAGGCTCTCGAAGGACGAGCGCTCACCCTTCGAGAACCTCAGGGTGAGCGGGGTCCGGTACGCTGGAATAGTCTTGTCCGCAAGTGCTCAGGGTCACCGAGCTGGAGCTGGGTGGTCTCGCTGGTGATCGCGGCATCCTCCCTCCACTGCGGCTATCACTTCATCGGCACCCAGACGTCGCTGCCGGCGGGGGTTCACTCGGTCAGCGTCGGAGCGATTGAAAATCGTTCCCGGCAGTTCGGGTTGGACAAGACCTTGGCGTTTGCGTTCGAGCGCGAGGTCTCCCGCCGTGGGCTGCTACGCTTGGAGGAGCAGCCGAACGCTGGCGACGCGGTGCTCAGCGGGAAAATTCGGGCATTCCAGACACGACCGGTCGCATTCGATGCTCAGGACGAAGCCATCGAGTACCAGGCCGAGCTGATCGTCGACCTGACGCTGCGGCGCCAGAGCGACGGAACGGTCCTCTGGGAGGCGTCAGGTTTGCAGGAGATCGAAGAGTACGCTGTGCAGGTCGACATCGTGGTGCCGAGCACCTCCCAGTTTCAGCAAGGGACTCTGAATCTGGAGGACCTGCAGCAGTTGACCGATATCCAGCTCGCCGAGACCGAGAAGCGCCTGGCGATCGAACGACTGGTGGAGGCGGTCGTTCGTGATGCCCACGACCGCATGCTCGAGGATTTCTGAGGGCAGGTCACAGTGGGCGGCGAGCAGTGGGCAGATGAACAGGGCTCGACCGAGCACGCCCAGCACGTGCTGACCCGCCCAGGTGGTCTGTCCGCGAAGATTGCGGCGGACGGGGTTCCGTCGGACGCGCGACTGCCTATTGCCCGCTGCCTACTGCCGACCAGCGGCCAGCGCGGCAACCTGTCTGCTCAAGCGCGCGATTCGGCGCGAGGCAGCGTTGCGGTGCAGCACGCCTTTGGTGGCTGCCTTGCTGATTTCCTTCATCGCCACCCGGAGATCCGCCTCCGCCGCTGGGGCATCCTGGCGAGCGACGGCTTCGCGCACTTTGCGAACGTCAGTTCTGACCCGGGTCCGGATGGCGCGATTCTGTTCCCGCTGCTTGAGATTCTGCCGATTCCGCTTCACCGCGGACGGATGACGTATGGCCAATCGCGTTCCTCCTTTGTCGAACCTCAAACGCCTACCATGCGTGTGCCCGTGGGTCAATTCACAGCGCGGGCCTGCTCCGTGCGGGGCGTGCGTCACATTTGGGGGGAAGGTGCGGTGGCCCTCCGTGGCGCAGTTCAGCTTTCCTCTCCCGCATCGCTGGCGGGAGCGGACGAAGGTGAGGGCACCTGTCTCACTGACGGCTGCGTGAACCCCGCGTCAGAACGCGAGCGTCCAGGACGATGAACCCTCACCCGCGCCCTCTCCCACAGGTATTGCGGGAGAGGGGTAAGATAGGCTCTCGCTTCATCACCCACAAATTTGACCCACACCCCTCCGTGCCGCTGGGGTCGGGCAGCGATGCGGCAGAGGAGGCGACGGGCGCCCCCTCTGCCGCAAAGGGACAGGCACCTCTGTGAGTGAGAACCGCCAAATCGCACGGACTGCCGGTCTGGTGGGGGCGTTGACGCTGTGCAGCCGGGTGACCGGTCTCTTGCGCGACAGCGTGGTGGGGTACTTTTTCGGGAGCGGGCTTGCAGCAGACGCGTTCTTCGTCGCGTTTCGCATCCCGAATCTGCTTCGGCGGTTCGTGGCCGAGGGGGCGATGAACGTGGCGTTCATCCCGGTCTTCACCGATTACCTCACCAATCGAACGCGGGAGGAGGCGGTGGAGGTGGCCCGCGTGCTGGCGACCACGATGACGGTGCTGCTCGCTCTGTTGACGGTCGCTGGCATCCTCCTCGCTCCCGTCTCCGTTTGGCTGTTCGCTCCCGGGTTTACCGCGGATCCCGAGAAAGCGGATTTGACCATCCAGTTGACGCGGCTGTTGTTCCCGTACATCTTTCTGGTCAGCGTTGCGGCCTTGCTCGGCGGTCTGCTCAACTCGCTGCGCCACTTTGCCGCGCCGGCGTTTTCGCCGGTATTGTTCAACCTGGCGATGATTTTCGCCGCCCTCCTGCTGTGTCGGCTTTTCACGACCCCCGTGTACGGTTTGGCCTTTGGCGTCCTCCTCGGCGGTTTCCTGCAGATCATTGTGCAAGTGCCGGCGCTGCGACGTCACGGTATCGTCCTCAAGCGGCTGTGGCAGCCGCGGCACGCCGCGGTCCGACGGGTGTTGTTGCTCATGATTCCGACCGTGTTCGGCGCTGCGGTGTACCAGATCAACGTCATGATGGACACGGTTTTCGCGTCCGTCCTGCCGGCCGGGAGCGTGTCGTACCTCTGGTACGCCGATCGTGTGTTCGAGTTCCCGCTGGGGTTGTTCGCTGTGGCTCTGGGCACCGCGGCCCTTCCCAGCTTCTCGGCGCAGGCGGCTCGCAAGGCCTACGGAGAGATGCGCCAATCGCTGACCTTTGCCATCGGTCTGACCAACCTGGTCACCATTCCCGCGGCGGTGGGGTTCATGGTGCTGGCGAAGCCGATCACTGCGGTGCTGTTCCAGCGCGGAGCCTTTGGACCGGCCCAAGTTGACATGACCGCGTGGGCGTTGTCGACGTTTGCCGTCGGCCTATGGTCGGTTTCGGTCGTCCGGATTCTGGTCCCGGCGTTCTATGCGCTGAACGACACGCGCACGCCGGTGGTGACAGCGGCGGCGGCCTTCGTCGCCAATATGGTGTTCAGCCTGATGTTGATCGGCCGAGTCCAAAGCGATGGGACATCGTCGATCGTCGCTGCGATCGCGTGGGCGACGGCGAAAGTGGGGATCTGGGATCTGCGGCACGCCGGTCTGGCATTGTCCACTTCGCTGGCGGCGACCGTGAACCTGATCTTGTTGGCGGTCGTCCTCTCGCGTCGCCTCGGTCGATTCGACCTCGCAACCATGGCCCGTTCGCTGATGCGGAACGTGGTGGCAGCGATGGTGATGGCGCCGGCGGTTGCGTTTGCCGCCGGCTGGATCGACTGGCACGTCCGCGGCCAGCTGGCGGTGAAGATCGCGGTGCTCACGGCCGCGATGACCGTCGGGGTCGTGGTCTTCGGCCTCACGGCCTACGTCTTGGGTGGCCCCGAAATCGATGGCGTGCGCCGGATCCTCCGCCAGCGTCTCGGTTACGATCGGACAGCCAACGAAGCAGGTTCTGGGTGATTCTTCTCGATCGCCGCGTTTCGTGTCCTCGCGTCAGCGACGATCGCGACGGGACGCCTTTTCCGGAAAGCCGCGACCGGCCTCAGGTCCGTCGCTTGGCTTCTTCCCACAACGCGTCCAGCTCCGCGCTCGTCACCTCGTGGATGTCCTGCTGTCGCGCCACTAGCTGGTGCTCCATGTGGCGAAAGCGCTTCGTGAAGCGGTCTGCCGCCCGGTTCAGTGCGTTTTCGGCGTTGACATCGAGGTGGCGGGCCAGCGAGGTGCCGGCGTAGAGCAGATCGCCGAGCTCGGCCTCGGCGGCGCGCGCGTCGCCGGCGGTGATTGCGGCCTCGAGTTCGTCCAACTCTTCGTGCAGCTTGACCAGCACGCCTTGCACGTCCGGCCAGTCGAAGCCGACCGCGGCGGCCTTCTCGCCGAGTCGCTGCGCCCGCAGCAGTGCCGGCATGGAACGCGGAACGCCTGCCAGCGCCGACCGGTCGTCGTGGTGCCGCCGCTCCTCGGCCTTGATCCGCGACCAGTTGCGCAGGACTTCGTCGGCGCCTTCGACCTCGAGGTCGGCAAACACGTGCGGATGCCGGCGGATCAGCTTCTCGTTGATGGCCTGAATGACGTCCGTGATCGTGAACCGTTCCGCCTCGCTCGCCATCTGCGCGTGAAAGACAATCTGCAAGAGGAGATCGCCGAGCTCGGTGCACAGCTCCCGATCATCCCCGCCATCGATCGCCTCGGCGACCTCGTAGGCTTCTTCGATCGTGTACGGCTTGATCGAGGCGTGCGTCTGCTCGCGGTCCCATGGGCAGCCCCCGGGCCCGCGCAGCTGCGCCATGATCTGCACCAACTCGGCAAAAGCGTCCGCAGCGTTCATCCAGCGCGCGTAGCGCATGGGCCCGTCGCAGTCAACGCGGTGTCGACGCGCGCCGCTCGGCACGTGGTGCTTGCCCACGCCGATGCCGGCCGGTAAAGTTGCAAATTGATTCATGACTGAAGTGGCCATCTACACGGCGGCGTACTGCCCGTATTGCGTTCGCGCCAAGCGGTTGCTCGCTCAGAAGGGCGTCTCCTATCGGGAGATCGACGTGACGACTGACGATGCGCTGCGCGAGAAGATGATCGCGGCGTCGGGTCGGCGCACCGTACCGCAGATCTTCATCGACGGCCGGCCGATTGGGGGCTACGACGAATTGGCGGCGCTCGAGCAATCGGGCGAACTCGATGCGATGTTGAGCGCCCGCTCAGACCCCGACTGACGTCGGATCTTGCTGCCGGCGCGGCCACACGGCGAATGGGTGCGGTTTGGTCGCCGTGTCCGCCCGGCCATGCTGCGGACGTTTACTTCAGCGCCAGCCCTATGCTACGTTCGAGTGACCCACCGGAGTACCAGTATGTCCGGCCATTCAAAGTGGAGCACGATCAAGCACAAGAAGGCGGCGAAGGACGCCAGGCGTGGCAAGCTGTTCACCAAGCTGATCAAAGAGATCACGGTCGCGGCGCGTCTGGGCGGAGGCGACATCAACGCCAATCCGCGGCTGCGCACGGCCGTGAACGTGGCGAGGTCCAACAGTATGCCCGGCGAGAACATCGAGCGCGCGATCAAGAAGGGAACGGGCGAGCTCGAGGGCGTCCATTACGACGAGGTGCAGTACGAAGGCTACGGCCCAGGTGGCGTGGCGGTCTTGGTCAGTGCAATGACCGATAACCGGAACCGGACGGTGTCGGAGCTGCGGCGCCTGTTCACGAAGCATGGCGGCAACCTCGGTGAAAGCGGGTGCGTCGCCTGGATGTTTCATAAGCACGGCATGATCACCGCGCCGCGCAGTGGCGTCGATGAAGAACGCTTGATCGATGTCGCGCTGGAGGCGGGTGCCGACGACGTCAACGCGTCGGACGATGTCTTCGAGGTGACGACCGCGCCCGAGCGGTTCGAGGCGGTGAAGGAAGCGCTCGACCGTGCGTCGATTCCGACCACCAGCGCCGAGGTGACGATGGTACCGCAGGGGACGGTCGGCGTCAGCGGCTCGGCGGCCGAGCAGGTGCTCAAGCTGGTCGAAGAGCTGGAAGAGCACGATGACGTCCAGAGCGTGGCGGCAAACTTCGATATTCCGCAAGAGGAACTGGAACGGTTGAGCGCGGCGTGAGGGGGCGGCGCCAGCGCCGAGGAGGTGTGTGTGGGGGCGTCGCCACGGAGAGCGACGAAGGGCGAAGGCGCGGCGAGGCGAGTGCTGGGAGTCGATCCTGGCACGGTGTGCACGGGTTGGGGCGTCATCGAGGACCTTGGTCGTTCGATGCAGTATGTGGCCAGTGGCGTCATCCGGCCAAAGGGGTCGCGTCCGGACCGTTTGGCGATGATTCATCAAGCTCTCCACCAGATCTGCCGGCGTTTCGGTCCCGAAGCCGTGGTGATTGAACAGACCTTTGTCGGGCATAATATCCAGACGGCGTTCCGTCTCGGTGAGGCGCGGGGGGCGGTGATGGTCGCGGCCGCGCAAGCGGGCCGGGCGGTGGCGGAATACAGTCCGGCCGAAATCAAGGTGGCCGTGGCCGGTAACGGCCGGGCGACGAAGCAGCAGATGCAAGCGATGGTGGAGCGACTCCTGCGATTGGCCGCGCCCCTGGCGACCGACGAGGCGGACGCCCTCGGCGCGGCCATCTGCCATTTGCACACCCATCGATTTCTGACGGTGGTCGCCGCGAGTCGGGCGGCGACGAGCGGGGCTGGTGCAGGCGCGGCGATCCGGCTACCGTGAACCCATGATCGGGTGGTTGTGCGGGCGACTCGTTCGCAAAGCACCGGACGCGCTGATCGTCGACGCGCACGGCGTGGGCTACCGCGTCTTCGTTTCACTCAACACGTTCTACGCCCTGCCGGGCGAGGGCGCGCAGGTCGAGCTCGAGATCCATACCCACCTGCGGGAGAATGCCCTCGAGCTGTTTGGATTCGCGGACCCGGTCGAGAAAGCGCTCTTCACCTCCCTGCTCGCCGTGTCGGGCATTGGCCCACGGATGGCACTCAATATTCTCTCCGGCATTCCCCCGGTCGACTTGCTCGATGCGCTGCGGGCGGGCGATGTGGCGCGGCTGGTTGCGGTTCCCGGCGTCGGCAAGAAGACGGCGGAGCGCTTGGTGGTTGAGTTGCACGATCGCGTGCGCAGCCTCGGGGACACGGCCCCGCTCCAAGCGGGCAGCCGCAACGGATTGGAGACGGAGGCGACCTCGGCCCTCGTCAATCTCGGATACCGCCAGCCCCAGGCGGAGCGGGCCGTGCGTGATGTGATGCGCCAGGGGGCGAATGACTTGGGCGCCGTGATTCGCGAAGCCTTGCAGCGGTTGAGCGCATGAAAGAACGAGACCCGATGCCCGATCGGCTGGTGGCGGCCAACCCGCGTGACGAAGACGCGACCATCGATTCCACCCTGCGCCCCGGCACCTTGTCGGACTACGTGGGCCAGGAGACGGTCAAGGCCAACCTGCGCGTGGCGATCGAAGCGGCGAAAGCGCGTGCCGAAAGCCTCGATCATATCCTGCTGTACGGACCGCCGGGACTCGGCAAGACCTCGCTGGCGCATGTGATCGCTCGAGAAATGGGGGTGCAGCTGCGATCGACGTCGGGACCGGTGCTCGAGCGACCGGGCGACCTCGCGGCGCTGCTGACGAACCTGGAGCTGGGTGACGTCATGTTCATCGATGAAATTCACCGGCTCAACCACGTGGTGGAAGAGATCCTGTATCCCGCCATGGAGGACTTCCAGCTCGATGTCATGATCGGGCAGGGGCCGTCAGCCCGGTCGATCAAGCTGGACCTCAAGCGGTTCACGCTCATCGGGGCGACGACCCGGGCCGGCCTGCTGACGTCGCCGCTGCGCGACCGCTTCGGCGTCAGCTTCCGCCTGGACTTCTACCAGTGCGGCGAGCTCGCCACGATCGTACGGCGGTCGGCGGCGATCCTCGGCATTCCCATTGAGCCGGCGGGGGCGGACGAGATCGCCCGACGTTCGCGCGGCACGCCGCGGGTGGCCAACCGTCTGCTGCGGCGGGTTCGGGACTTTGCGGAAGTGCGCGCGCAAGGCGTCATCACACCGGTCGTCGCCGAGCAGGCGCTGGCCCTGCTCGAGGTCGACCACCGCGGCTTCGACAAAATGGATCGCGCTCTGTTGCTGGCGATCATCGACAAGTTCGGTGGTGGACCGGTTGGGGTAGAGACGCTGGCGGCGGCGGTCGGTGAGGAGCGCGACACGATCGAGGACGTGTACGAACCGTTTCTCATCCAGGAAGGCTATCTCAACCGCACGGCGAAGGGGCGCCTGGCGACGCAGCTGGCATACGAGCATTTCGGCCGCCGCGGACCTGCCGTGTCGCCACAGGGCAAGCTGTTCGGATGATGTCAGAGTTCGGAAAACTCCTGATGATCACGGGCGCCATCCTGCTGGGCGTGGGGTTGCTCCTGTCGCTGGCCGACAGGATCCCGTGGCTCGGCCGTCTGCCGGGCGACGTGTACATCAAGCGGGATCACGTCACCTTCTATTTCCCGATCGCGACGTCCATCGTGCTGAGTATCGTGGTGAGCCTGTTGGTCTGGCTCTTCCGCCGATGAGACGCGTCGACGATCAGCGATCGACGAGCGACGAGCCGCGAATCACTCGGCCCGAATGATCATGCGCCGATCTCTCCGTAAGCTGACCCAGTGGTTGAGCGGGACCTCCGCAGATGGCCACCGCACGCTGCCGCCCGACGAGATCCGCCGCCGCCGCCGCGAGGTGATCGCGATCGCCCTCACCGGGATCCTTGTGCTGGTGTTCGCGGGATTCGAGCGGCGCCTCCCGGAGTTCAGCAACAGTCTATCGCCGTCCGGCAACGTCATCTTCTTCCTGCTGATCAATCTCAATCTCATTCTCCTCATTCTGCTGATCTTTCTCGTCACGCGGAATCTGGTGAAGCTGATCTTCGAGCGGCGCCGGCGAATTCTTGGTTCTCGCCTGCGCACCCGGCTGGTGCTCGCGTTCGTCGGCCTGAGCCTGTTCCCGACGCTGCTGCTGTTCTTGGTCGCCCAAGGCTTTCTGACTGCCACCATCGGCAACTGGTTCAGTGGCCAGGTGGAACAATCCCTGTCCGACTCCCTTCACGTGACACACGGCTACTATCAGCAGGCGGCTAACAACAGTCTGCATGACGCACGCGAGCTCAGCCAGAGGATTCGATTGCGGGATCTGCTGGCCGGGTCCCGGCGCGATCAGCTGCAGCGGTTCGTGGAGGCGAAGCGCGCCGAGTTGAATGTCTCCGGGATCGAAGTTCTGATCGACGGCGAATCGGTGGCGCGGGCGCGCGCGGCGGACTTGAAAGGGGAGGTGCCCGCCCCGTCCGCTGCTGACCTCGACGGTATCATGACCGGAGGGCAGGAGTTTGCGCGGACACTGGACCTGCGCCACGGCGAAGTCGTGCGCTCCGGGGTTCCGGTCACGGGACGCGATGGTGCGGTGCGGGGCGTGGTCATCGTCGACGCTTTCGTGCCCCGCTCGGTCAGCGAGGCAGCGCAGGGCGTGGCGCGTGCCTACCAGGAGTATCACCAGCTGAGCGTGCTCGAGCAACCGCTCAAGAACGGCTACACGCTTTCTTTTCTCCTCATCACGCTGGTCGTGATCTTTTCGGCGACGTGGTTCGGCTTCCATCTGGCCAAGGGAATCACGGGGCCCATCCAGCGGTTGGGTGAGGGCATGCGGGCGGTGGCGCAGGGCAACTGGGATTACCGTGCCGAACCCGAGGGCGATGAGGAAGTGGCTACGCTCGTCGATTCGTTCAACCAGATGACCACCGAGCTCAAGGTCATTCACTCCGCCCTCGAAGAGCGCCGCCGCTACATCGAGAGCGTGCTGGCGAACATCGCGGCTGGCGTGGTGTCGATCGATGCCGACGGCTCGGTGATGACGGTCAACCCGGCGGCGGCGGCGATGCTCGATCTGCGGACCGAGGAGGTGTGTGGCCGGCAATGGCGCGAGGTGTTCCGCCAGGCGAACCTGCGGCCGGTCGGCGAGATCGTCGAGCACCTCGGAACGGGTGATGCGCAGAAAGTCGAGCGCCAAATCCAGCTCGCCAGCGGGGCGCGCATGCTCACGGTCTGGGTGACCGTGACCACGCTGGCGGATGAGAGTCGCGAGCGCCGGGGGATCATCCTCTTCTTCGAAGACGTGACCTACTTGCTGCGCGTGGAGCGCATGGAAGCGTGGCGTGAGGTCGCGCGTCGCATTGCCCACGAGATCAAGAACCCCCTGACTCCGATCCAGCTGTCGGCACAACGCCTGCGCAAGGGATACGGTGACGGCTCGACGGAGCGGGACCGGGCGCTGTTGGACGAGTGCACGCGGACGATCGTCGGCCAGGTTGAACAACTCAAGCGGTTGGTCAACGAGTTCTCCACCTTTGCTCGGCTACCCGCGGCCCAGGTCGCGCCGGACGACCTGAATCGCGTGGTCGAGGATGCCCTCGTGCTGTTTCGGCAAGGGCACCCCGACATCGTGTTCGACTTCCGCCCCGATCCCGCCTTGCCGCCCGTCGAGGTCGACCGCGACGCGATCAAGCGGGCGGTCATCAACCTGCTCGACAATGCCGTGGCGGCGTGCCAGATTGCTGCGCGGAGCGATGCGCGCGTCGAGATCGTGACCGCTCACGATGCGCGTGTGGGAGTGGTGAGGCTCGAGGTGGCGGACAATGGGTGCGGCATGACCCCCGACATCAAAGCGCGGGCCTTCGAGCCGTATTTCTCGACGAAGAAGGACGGGACCGGCTTGGGCTTGGCCATCGTCTCAGCCATCGCGGCGGATCATCAGGCGTACGTGAGGATCCGTGACAACCCACCCCGCGGGACGCGCATGATCATCGAATTTCCCACGCGTCGCTCGCGGGTGCTCTCGGCGGTGGCGCGGGCCTAGTCGCGTACGGAGAGAGATTTGGGCAATTCGGAAACGAACTGGCGCGCTGTGCTTTGCAACAAAGGGGGCCAGGGGGCAGTCTGTTCCATCTTGGTCCCGGCTCTGCCAGGTTGGGGGGAATGTGCATGACGACCGTCCTCGTGGTCGACGATGAGCCCGAGATCCGGACATCCTTGCGAGGCGTCCTGAGCGACGAGGGGCTGCGTGTCTTGGAAGCGGAAGACGGACGCCAGGCGCTCGATCTGCTTCGGTCGGAACGGCCTGAGCTGGTGCTGCTCGATGTCTGGATGCCGGAGATCGATGGGATTGAGCTCCTGCGCCGGCTGCGGGACGAGCCGGGTCGCCCGGAGGTCATCATGATCTCCGGGCACGGGAACATCGAGACGGCGGTCAAGGCAACAAAGCTTGGCGCCTTCGACTTCATCGAGAAACCGTTTTCGATCGATGCCCTGCTGCAAATGGTCAACCGGGCACTGGAGCACCGGGCGCGGGCAGGGGAGGGTGCGGCCGGTGCCGAGGCCACGCGCGATGTCGGTATCGGCGCCGCGGGGCGCGCGGTGGTGCCTCGGCGTTCGCGGCACGGAGAGCGGACCATCAAGCGGTCGGTGGTTGCCAGCGGCCACGGACTGCACTCGGGGGTGAAGTCCGGCGTCATTCTGCATCCGCTGCCGCCCGGCCGTGGAATCCTGTTCGCGAGCGTCTCCAGCGCCACCACGGTTCCGGCCCACCTCGACTACGTTGACTCCACCGGCTATGCGACCACGCTACACCGAAACGGCATGACCGTGCGTACCGTCGAGCATCTGCTCGCGACCTTGCATGCGTACGGCGTCACCAACCTGTTGGTCAAGGTTCAGGGCGAGGTCCCGGTGATGGATGGGTCGGCGCGTGATTTCTGCCAACTGCTCGACCACGCGGGTATCGAGGAGCAAGGGGGAGAGGTCGAAGACATCGTCATCGAACGTCGGCTGGTGGTCGGGAGTGACGACGGGAAGGGCGAGTCCATCGCCATCGAGCCGGACGATCAACTGCGCATTTCGTACACGTTGGTGTATCCGGAGCCGGTGGGACGGCAGGAGTTCACCTACGTCCACGAGGGGGCCGCCTCCTTCAGTGCCGATATCGCCCCGGCCCGCACGTTCGGATTCGTGAAGGATCTCAAAGCCATGGCGGCCATGGGCCTGGCAAGCGGCGGTCGACTGGACAACTGCATCCTGATCGACGACGAGAAGATCGTGAACACGACACTCCGCTTCCCGGATGAGTTCGCGCGTCACAAGATCCTGGACATCATGGGCGACCTGTACCTCCTCGGCCGTCCAATCCGTGGCCGGGTCGACGCCCGCATGACGGGGCACGCAGACAACGTCGCGTTACTGCGGGCCATCCGGAGAGAGCTGGAATCGTGAGGCGTCGGTCGGGGTTCGTCGATCGCGGATCCCCCACCTAGGCTCCGAAGATTCTTATGCTCGGTGCGCCGAAGCGGGTCACCGAGCGCCCCTCTGGCGCGGGGCGGCGCAGCGGGTCCTTACGTGCGTTCGGCGACGATCGACGGCTCGACCTGGCAGGAACGACGGAGGGTCTGCGCCGCCTTGTGGGCCGCTTTCCGTGACGCAAAGTTGGACACCGTGACGCGGTACAGGGTCTGCCGTTTCGCACGGACCGCTTCGACCTTGCAGGGGTAGCCGAGCCGGATCACTTTCCGCCGCATGCCATCGGCCGTGGGGCGCGAGCGAAACGAGCCGAGGCGGACATGATAGCGAACCGCAGACCGGTCGCCCTCGCCCGCATTGCGTTGGACCGTCTTCGGAAAGGGCGCGACGGAGGCTCGCTGCCAATCGTCATCCGTGGCCAGGTACCGATTGCGCGACGGAACATCGAAGGCGTAATCGATCAGGCGGCGCAGATCGCCCCACAGATCGTTCGAGCCCAGGACGCTGACGAGAATCTCCCTTTCGTCATCCATCGCGGCGCCAACGAAGCATCGACGCGCTTCCCGCGTCCATCCCGTCTTGCCGATCACCCGGATACCGAGTTCACGGACATCCGGGTTGTCGAGCAGACGGTTGTGCGACCGCAGCGCGATGAGCCGCCGCGAGCCGGCGTACGGCTGGATGACCGTTTCTCGCGTGGAGAGGATGCTCCGGAAGCGCGGCTCGCGCAGCGCATGGTGCATGATCGTGGTCAGGTCGCGCACCGTCGAGTAGTGTCCCTCGGCGGGCAGACCGTTGGGGTTGACGAACCAGGAATGCGTCGCCCCCAGATCACGCGCGTTGTCGTTCATGATGCGGGCAAAACCGGGGACGGAGCCGCCGAGCCCCTCGGCGAGGACGACGCTCGCGTCATTGGCCGAGTTGAGGAGCACGGCGTACGTCAGGTCCTCGACATTCATGAGCCAGCCGGGCCGCAGGCCGATTTTTGACGGCTGTATCTCGCTTGCATAGCGACTCACCGGTACGGCCTGATGGCCCCGGCCGCTGCGCAGGGCGATGTAAGCGGTCAGGATCTTGGTCGTGCTGGCGGGAGGCAGCTGCAGGTCCGGATTGCGGGAGAACAAAACCTCGGCACTGCGGTTGTCGACCAGGATCGCGGCCTTGGCCGTGACCCGGCCGAGCAGCGTGACGTCGCCCGCCTGGGCGGCCGGTGCCGTGACCACGAGGGCAACCAAGAGGGCGGCCAGCGCCAGCATCCAGTCGGGTCTCTTCCGCATCACGCCCACAGACTCCTCAACCCAAACACCGGCACCAGTTTGGCGAATTCCTGGCGCGTGTCAACCCCGAACTCCTGCCCGTCGCCACGGGGCGCACGACGGTTCCCGTCGCTGAACCGCGCAACGGGGTGGGCCGCTCGGACGAGCGCGGGTTTACTTGACCGCTGCACCGTTAGACACGGGCCGCTCCGGGACGATGAGCGCCAAGCGCCCTTCGGCGTCGGACGCCGCCAGCAGCATTCCTTGACTCTCCACCCCACGCAGACTGGCGGGGGCGAGGTTCGCGACCACGACGATCTGCTTGCCGACCAACTCCTCGGGCGCGTAGCGGCCGCGGATACCGGCGACCAGTTGGCGTTGCTCGTCCCCGAGATCGACGGTGAGCACCAGGAGACGCTCGGCGTCGGGATGGGGTGTGGCGGTGGTGACGGTAGCGATGCGGAGATCGAGTGTGCGAAACTCGTCGATGCTGAGCGTGGCCATGCGGCGACGTGTAGCACGAGCGGTCTCGAATCAGTAGAGCTTCGAGCGGAACTGGAAGATGATACCGGCGTTGCCGTCGGCGTTGCGGAGGCTGACCGGCACGCCGATCCCGGCCGACAGCGGCAAGGTCGGGTGCGTCCACTGCGCTCCAGCGATGGCAAAGTAGCCGAACTCGCTGTCGTCGCCACCTTCGATGCGGATCGTCAGGCGATGGAATGGCCACACGAATGCCCAACTGAGCCCGCGGCGCCGCCCAGAGTAGAACGCGCCAAGTGGTTCTGGCGAGCGATCGCCGACATGAAAGCTCACGGCCGGGAGGTCGTCCCGGAGGTTGAACGAGGTGGAGAAGCCGACGGTGCGGGCGCCGGACGGGTCCTTATAGGCACGCAACGGAATCCCGGCAGCGCGGAGCAGCCCGGAGACCTCGGTGAGGAGAGGCTCCAGGTTCAGCCGAAGTCTCTTCCGGCGATCCTTCGCGGCGCGATCGGGATCCAGGACTGCGGAGACGAAGGTCACGACCGGACGCAGAGGGCGATCGGCGACGAAGCGTTTCGATTCTTCGAAGGTGTCGGAGAACAGTTGGTCCGTGGCGGCGGCTGGCAGCGCGAGCGTTTGCAGCAGCAAGGTCAGACCCAACGCGCATCGCCAATGACCCGATCGATATTGTTGCACAAGCAACTCCTTGCCGCTTTCATGATGCGCTCGGCGCACATGGGCGTGCAACAGGAAAAGTGTGCTGGCCGCGCACCGTGCGACAGCGCAATGGACGTGCTGTGTGAACCGCAATCGTGCGTCGTGAGTCCTTCGCTCGCGACCACCTCCCTCGCTTGCGGACCCGGCCACGACTCGCGACCACGAGTCACACCGGGAGGGATTGCCGTCAGCCGTCGTTTGCCCTATCGTTCGACGGTTCTCATGCCAGACGACGATGCTCTGCGGCGGGTTCCTCCCCACAGTATCGAAGCGGAGGAGTCGGTGATTGGTGGCGTGTTGCTCGACAACACGGCCCTCGATCGCGCGCTCGAGCTGCTGGTGCCAGACGATTTCTATCGCGACGCGCATCGCAAGATCATGCGCGCGATCATCGAACTCAATCAGCGCAACGAACCCGTCGACCTCATCACGCTCACCGATGCGCTCAAAAGCCGCAATGAACTGCAGGAGATCGGTGGCGCGGCCTACCTCGCCGACCTGACCGAGCGGGTGCCGACGGCGGCGAACGTCGCCTACTACGCGCGAATCATCAAGGATAAGGCGATCCTTCGGCAGCTGATTCACACGGCGACGGATCTCACCGCGCGCAGCTACGAGACGCCGGGGGATGTGGAGGGGTTCCTCGACGAGGCGGAGCACCGCATCTACGAGATCGCCGAGCGCAAGACCCGTCCCTCGTTCTTCCGCCTTCGCGATATCGTGGTCGAGTCGATGAAGGCGGTCGAGCAGCTGTACGAGCGCCGCGAGTTGGTCACCGGGGTGCCCACCGGTTTCGTCGACCTCGACCGCAAGACCGCGGGCCTGCAGCCGTCTGACCTCGTCATCATCGCTGGCCGCCCGAGCATGGGAAAGACCGCCTTGGCGTTGAACGTGGCAGAGTATGCCGCGCTGGAGGCCGACACGGGTGTGGCGATCTTCTCGCTCGAGATGTCGAAGGAGCAGCTCGTGCTGCGGATGCTCTGCTCCGAGGCGCGGGTCGATCAGTCGAAGGTCCGTGCCGGCTTCGCGGCCGAGCGGGACTACCCGAAGTTGGCCATTGCGGCGGAGCGGCTGTCCGATGCGCCGATCT
>Ga0316622_100000069_pt1 | contig 44859 bp, 43 predicted proteins | sample OWC_Aug_OW2_C1_D_FD_207646 | JGI IMG/M metagenome (GOLD analysis project Ga0316622, IMG submission 207646) | Wetland soil microbial communities from Old Woman Creek delta, Ohio, United States - OWC_Aug_OW2_C1_D5_C | ecosystem: Environmental > Terrestrial > Soil > Wetlands | place: USA: Ohio... | reverse complement strand
ACTCTTACAACGACGACATCTTTCACATGGCCTTCCTCGGCCCCGAGTTCGGCATCGACCTGGAGGCCATCGAGCGCATCGAGGTCATCCGTCCCGGACCGGCGCTCTACGGCGGCAGCGCCCTGTTCGCGGTCATCAACGTCGTGACCCTGGAGGCGCTCGAGGCGCCCGGCGTCCAACTCCTCGCCGAGACGGGCAGCTTCTGGCGCAAGCGCGCGCAGGTGAGCGCCGGCCACATGTTTACGAACGGGCTGGAGGTCTACGGCAGCGCCTCCGCCCTCGACGTCGACGGGCACGAGCATCTCTACTACCCTGAGTTCGACGCGCCCGAGACGAACAATGGAATCGCCCACGACGTCGACGGCGAGCAGGCCTACAACTCCTTCCTCAGCGCCCGCTACGGCGACCTGTCCTTCCAGGCCGCCGCCAACCTGCGCGAGAAACACATCCCGACGGCGTCCTACGGCACGATTTTCAACGACCACAGCACCGCGACCTCGGACAGCCGTTCCTTTGCCGAGGTCGCCTTCGATCGAGCCGTCCGGCCGGGGCTCGAGGTCAACGCGCGCGCCTACTACGACGGCTATTACTATTACGGCGATTACCCGTACCTGTCCGACGACACCAGGATCCGCAACATCGACCGGCTGTGGAGCTACTGGTTTGGAACCGAACTGCGGGCGCGCTGGGAGGCGTTTGCCGGCAACTTCCTGGTCGGGGGCGTCGAGGCCATGTACACGCCGGAGGCGTATCAGCACAACTACGACCTCGGCGGGCCGACCTACTTCCACGATCGTCGCTCCTACAACGCCTGGGGCGTCTACCTGCAGGACGAGTGGAAGGTGCGGCCAAGCCTGAGCCTGGTCACGGGCCTTCGCTTCGATCGCTACTACGATCGCGTGAACGAGGTGACCCCGCGTTTTGCCCTCATCTGGTCGCCGGTCGAGCGCACGACCTGCAAGCTGCTGGTCGGCCGCGCCTTCCGGCCGCCGAACCTGTACGAGCTGTACTACGAGTCTCCGACTCTCGAGCCCTTCTTCCGCGCCAATTCCGACCTCGACGCGGAAACCATGTGGACCTACGAGGCCGTGATCGAGCACACGCTGGCGAATGGTGCGCAGGGACTCCTGTCGCTCTACCACTACGATATCGACGGGCTGATCGACGTCACGCCGGTGGACGACGGCGCGGGCAGGCAGTTCCAGAATCTCGACGAGGTCCAAGCGTGGGGCGCCGAGCTCGAGGTGCGCGTGCCCATTCGCGACCGTTTCCAGCTGCGTGCCGATTACGCCTACCAGGACGCGCGGGTCGACGGCCGCCTTCTCAGCAACTCGCCCCATCATCTCGGTCACGCCAGCTTCCTCTTCCCACTTCCGTTCGGGGCCGAGGGCGCCGTGGACGTCGGGGTCGTGGGGCGCCGGCTGACGCTCCAGCACAACCACGTCGGCACCGCGGTCCCCGTGAACGTGACCGTCAACCTCCCGCCGCTCGCCGGCTTTCGCCTGTCCGCCACCGCCTACAACCTGCTCAACCAGACGTACGACGATCCCGGCGCTCCCGAGAACGTCCAGGACCGTATCGAGCAGGATGGGGCGACCTTCCGGGTGCAACTGACCTATGAGTTCTAGGACGCGATGGATATGCCGCGTGGCTGCCATCGCGGCGGTCATGCTCATGGCACCGGCGGCGCCGGCCGGCGCCGCGGATGCGCGCGTGGCGCTCGTCTTGAGCAGTCGGCTCGGTCCCTTTACCCAGGCCGCCGGTGCGATCGAGGAGGAACTCAAGCAGAGCCGCCTCCAGCCGGAGGTTGTCACCTACGATCTCGATGGAAGCCAGGACAACGCCCCCGCGGTGATCGAGCGAATCCGCGCCGCCCATCCCGCGCTGATCCTGCCGGTAGGCACGCTGGCTACGGAGGTGGTGCTGTCCGCGAACCTCCCGATCCCCGTGGTCTTCTCGATGGTGCTCTACCCGGCGCAGAGCGGATTCCTCAACCGGCCCGGGCGCGAGGTGACGGGGAGCTCTCTCGACATTCCCCTGGAGACCCAGTTCCGCGCGCTGCGCCGCCTGGTGCCCGCGGCCAAGCGGGTCGGCGTGCTGTATAGCCCCAAAGAGACGGGCGCGCTGATCGACACGGCGCGCCAGGTCGCGGCGCGGGTCGACCTGGAGCTCGACGCCCGCGAGGTCGAGCGCCCGGAGCGAGCGCCGAGTCTGTTCGACATGCTGCTGAGGGACGTGGATGCCGTGTGGACCGTCGCCGACAGCCACGTCTTCACCGCGGAGACGACGGCGGCGCTGATCCTGGCCGCCCTGCGCGCGCGGGTTCCGTTCTTCGGGTTATCCACCGCGCAGGTCCGCAGCGGGGCGCTGGCCGCCCTGTCGAATGACTATACCGACAACGGAAAACAAGCGGCCGAGCTGGCGCTGCGGGTGCTGGGGGGTGAACGCGCCGGCGCCATCCCGGCGACCCCGGCCCGCAACGCAACGCTCAATCTGAATCTGCGCACTGCGCAGCACCTGGGACTGTCGGTCGACCCCGAGGTCGAACGCGAGGCAACGGTCGTCATCCGCTAGCAGTGTGTCGGACTTCCGCGCGAGGAGAAGATGGAAAACAGGAAACAGGGAACCGGAGATTCAAAACCGGTCAATGTCACAGCCCCGATCCCATTTGCCGGTCTTCCGTTTCCTGTTTCCCGTTTCGTGTTCTTCGTTTGTCAGCACAGGAGGCCCCTATGAAAGGAACTCCACTTACCATCGCCGCCGCCCTGTTCGCTGGGTTTCTCTCATGGTGGAGCATGCCGGTGGCGGCGGCCTCACCGCAGGCCAACGTGTCGGCGGCGGAACTTATGCTGTTCGAGGAGCCGGTGGTCACCGGCGCCGCCAAACATCTGCAGACGACCGCGGAAGCCCCGTCGTCGATCACGGTCATCACCCGCGAGGACATCCGGCGCTTCGGCTATCGGACACTCGGCGAAGCGCTGCGCTCGGTGCGCAGCTTCTACGCCACCAGTGACCGCAACTACGACTACATCGGCGTCCGCGGGTTTCTGCGCCCCGGCGATTACAACGACCGCATCCTCGTCCTGGTCAACGGCCACACCTACAACAACGACGTCTACGGGCAGGCGTCGCTCGGCAACGATTTTGGAATCGACATGGAGTCGATCGCGCGCATCGAGGTCATCCGTGGCCCGGGATCGGCGCTGTACGGCGCCCAGGCGCTCTTCGCCGTGATCAACATCGTGACCGTCGGCGCTGCCGAAGCCCCCGGGGTGCAGACGCTGGCCGAAACCGGCAGCTTCTGGCGCAAGCGCGGCCGGGTCAGCGTCGGACACTCGTTCCGCAACGGGCTGGACATCTTCGGCAGTGCGTCCGTTCTCGATCTGGATGGTCACGACAACCTCTACTACGCCGAGTACGACGCGCCCGAGACCAACAACGGCATCGCCCACGACGTGGATGGCGAGCGGGCCGCGAACTTCTTCCTCAGTGCCTCATACCGCGACTTTGCGTTTCAGGCCGGTTACAACCACCGCAAGAAGGAAATTCCCACGGGGTCATACGGCACCGACTTCAACAACCCCGACAACCAGACCACCGACAGCCGATCCTTCGCGGAACTGACCTTCCAGCGCCAGGTGCTTCCGTCCGTGGGCCTGACGGCGCGGGCCTATTACGACGGCTTTTACTACGATGGAGATTACATCTACGAGGGGATCGACAACCGCGATCTCGCCGAGAGCTACTCGTTCGGCGGTGAGCTGCTGTGTCGCTGGGACGTGTTTCCCGGCAACGCCCTGACGGCGGGAACCGAGGCGCAGTACCACCCCTCGGCGAGGCAGAAGAACTTCGACGACCCGACGGGCGACGTCTACCTCGACGACGACCAGTCATTCAACAACTGGGGGCTGTACCTGCAGGACGAATGGAGCCTGCTGTCGAACCTCGATCTCGTCACCGGCGTGCGCTACGACCGCTACTACGACCGGCTCGGCGACTGGAGCCCTCGCGTCGGGCTGATCTGGCGGCCGCTGCGGGGATCGGCGGTCAAGTTGCTCTACGGCCGGGCGTTTCGCCCGCCGAGCGTCTACGAGCAATTTTACGAGACCCCGGTTGGCGATCCCGTCGAGCTGCCAAACCCAGACCTCGGCTCCGAGACGATGACGACGTACGAGGCCGTTCTGGAGCAGCAGCTCCCCGGGAGGGCCGAGGGGACCCTCTCCCTGTTCCACTACGAGATTGATGGCCTGATCGACCTCACATCCATCGATGACGGCGCGGCGATCCAGTTCCAGAACCTCCAGGATGTCCAAGCAAACGGCGTCGAGCTCGAGGTGCGCGTGCCCATTCGCGACCGTTTCCAGCTGCGCGCTGACTACTCGTACCAGGATGCGCGCGTTGAGGGCCAACTCCTCACCAACTCGCCCCAGCATCTCGGCCACGCGAGCCTCCTCTTCCCCCTTCCGTACGGCGCCGAGGGTGGCGTCGACCTCGCGGTCGTGGGGCGGCGGCTGACGCGCGATGACAACCACGTCGGCACCGCGTACCCGGTGAACGTCACCGTCAACTTCCCCGAGATCTACGGCTTCCGTTTTTCGGCCTCCGGGTACAACCTCCTCAACCAGACGTACGACGATCCCGCGGGGAGCGAGTTCCTGCAAGAACGCATCGAGCAGGACGGGGCGACGTTCCGCGTCCAGCTCGGCTATGCGTTCTAGCCCAGTTCTAGCCCCCCACTCGCGGCCTGCCCCGCCGCGATGTAGCCGCAGGCTTCAGCCTGCGTGCCCCCACTCGCAGCCTGAAGGCTGCGCCTACAGGCCACCCCCCCCCCGCAGCGTGCCCCTTCGATTAGCGGCCGCTACTTCACGACGCGAAGGGAATGCCGAGCTGGGCGAGCGGGTCGTGCGGTTCCCTTGACGCCGGCATTCGGCTGCCGGGAAAGATTGGTACGATTGGCCCAAGGGCTGCCCGTTGGCTTGATCTTCGCGCGGGTGACCAGTTCGGGAGCCGGGTCGAGCGGGCTGAGCCGTAGGCAGTAGGCGAGCGCCGACGCGATCTGCTCCTCGGTGATGTGGCCGCGGTGGATCAGCCAGTCGATCAACGGCATCTCCGTTCCCGCACCGTTGCGTTCCGCATCGATGACCAGCAGAAGCGCCGCGGGCAGCGCGTGCTCGCGGACGAGCAGGCTCAAGAGAAGGGCCTCGCCGAGCGCGGATCGCTCCGCTCTCGCCGAGCCCGGCCTCGGCAAGCCCGACCGCGGCAACGCGCGGTCGGCGGACTTACTTGAAGTTTTCCGTGAAGAGTACGGCAGTGGTCTCTGCCCCATCGCGGTGTCCGCATGTCCTCAGCCACAGGATGACATCGACAGGGCATCGCGGAAATCCGGAAAAAGTCGCATTTCCGGATCTCCCGACGTGGCGCCTACGACCTTGGTCTGATGACGGGCGGCCGGGCACAGGATGTGCGAACCGAGCGTGGAAATGCTGCGTGCTTCGTGCGTTGCACCGGCCGCGCCGCTTGTTGCAACGATCATGGCCGGTAAACGCGCCGCGCGGGTTCGCCATGCCGCACCGCAGAGGGCACGGCTGGACGAGTGGGGTGCGGCGGGCGGTTCTACGCTAGGGGTGCGCCGCGGCCGCCCTGGATGCCCGCCCCCAAGACGCTCGACTTTCGGCAGCCGCAGGCTTCAGCCTGCGTGCGGCCACGGCACCGACCTCTGTGCTGCGGAGGGAAGACGCACCCTGAAGGGCCCTGAAGGGTGCGTCTACATGCTAACGGCGGCCACGGCCTCCGCCATGACTCGGCCGGAAGAACCCCCCACCTTCCGTCTTGCTGTTGTTGGTCTTGGTGCTGAGAACGGGGATTGGCTTGAAGGTCATGCGGTCGAGCGCCCGTTTGATCGTCGTCCGCAGCTGGTGCCGCTGCATCAGGTCCCGGCTGGCGTCTTCGATGTCGCCGGCGGGAATGGTGAGCGTGGTCGCCTGCCTCCGCAAGCTCAGGTGCACCGTCACAGCCGCCTCCTGCCCCTCGGCAACAGCGACACGATACTCCACCTTCTTGTCAATGCCACGGACCATACGACCGAGAATTGCAGTGGCGGTTTCGAGGGAGAGAGCTTGGACCATAGCATTTCCTCCACGCCCCCGTGGTTTTTGTCCGTCTGTCCCACGGTGCGTGGACGCGGGGTGCGGGAGGGCCGGACTTTCTGTGGGGCCAGTGTAACCTAGGGAAGAGTGGAGGGGGAGTCAACCTTCAGGCTGCACTTCCCGCTGCGCGTGTGTCCGACGTCGCCTTCCGTCGCCGTACCGCAGGCTCCCGAATCACGACGACCTGCACGTGACCGCCGCGTACCTTGTCGCGGATGCCGAGCGTCTCGAGCAAGGCCTCGAGCTCGGTTCGATCCGACTCCGACACCGCTATGAAAAACGGGATGCTGCTCCGGCGGCGCGTGCGGCGCTGGGAGAAGGACACGAGTTGCCTGTGGCAATTGCGCCGCTGCAAGTCGCTGTGAGTGACTGTCGCTCCGTATGCGATGCGACTGCGCACCGGGTTTATGCGGGCGATCTCGGCCGTCGGCAGGCCCGCCCGCTGCACGTGGATGGCGCAGTAACCGAGTTGGTTCAGGTGCTCCTCGAGCTCGCGGCGCAAATGCGCCCGTATGGATGCATCGATCATATCATCTCCCGCGTGTCTGCCGGCGGGGCGAACCTGAACCGCAAGCAAACAGCACACCGGTTGAGCTGGTGGCCCGGCAAGAAGCCCCATCGCCGAGTTACAAACATATATGTATCAGCTCCAAGCGAAGGGTACAACGGCGTCGATTACCTCCCCCACGCCAGGATGGGCTATAAGAGGATCGTGAAGAGCCCCGTGCCAGTGCATCGACAAGTGACCTGCAAGCCCCGTCCGTCCCATGATTCGTGTTCTCGAATCCAGCTCGGGTGAGGAACGCCTGACCGCGGCGCGCGAGTTCGTGCGGTCGTTCCCCCCAGCGACCGAGACGTTGCTGCTTGGTGCCTCGCGTGACGCAATCGACGACTTCGCCCGCCAGGTGTCGGCCGACGCGGGGGGAACGTTTGGACTGTACCGGTTCACCATCACCCAGCTGGCAGCGCGGCTGGCAGCGCCGGAGTTTGCCCGCCTGGGGTTGGCACCCGCCACGTCGCTCGGGAGCGAGGCGGTGACTGTCCGCGCAACGTTCGAGGCGCACCAGGCCGGGAGGCTTCGCCACTTTGCGCCCGTGGCGCGTTTCCCTGGGTTTGCCCGCACCCTGGCGCGGACGCTGCGGGAGCTCCGGCTGGCACGGTTGGACGCCGATGCCGTGGCCTCGTTGGGCGAGCCGGGGCGCGATCTCGCCGCCCTGTTGCGAGCCTTCGAGGGCGAACTGACCCGGACCTCGCTTGCCGACCGCTTCATGGTGTTCCGCGAGGCGACCCGCGCCCTGCAGCGCGGGCCGGCGGGCGGGTTCGCGGCGCTTCCAGTATTGCTCCTGGATGTGCCGATCGACTCGCCGGTCACGCGCGACTTCCTGGCGGCGCTGACGGCTTCGTCGCCGGCGGTGCTGGCGACCGTCCCCCTGGGCGACGAGCAGACCGCCGGCGCGATCGCGACGCTCGGTGCGGTCGAGCGAGTGCCAGCGGCTCCCGTCGCTGCCGATTCGTGCCTGGCCCGGTTGCGCCACTTCCTGTTCTCCCCATCCGAACCGCCGCGAGGTGACGTCGACGAACAGGTCTGTTTCTTCTCGGCACCTGGCGAGGGTCGTGAGTGTGTCGAAATTGCGCGTTGGGTGCTGGACGAGGCGCGCCGCGGCGTGCGCTTCGATGAGATGGCGATCCTGCTGCGCACCCCCGAAACGTACGCCGGGCTGCTCGAGGTGGCGCTGCGGCGCGCCGGGGTGCCGGCCTTCTTCTGCCGCGGGACCAGGCGCCCCGATCCTTCCGGCCGCGCCTTTTTGGCATTGCTTGCGTGCGCCGCGGAAGGATTGTCGGCGAGACGATTCGCGGAGTACCTGTCGCTCGGCCAGGTGCCGGCCGCCGACCGCAGCCAGGGGCCTCGCGCTGATGCCGAGCGATGGGTTGCCGCGGAGGACGACGTCTTCGGAGTCGCCGACGAGGGATCCGTGTCGCCCGACGGGGAGACAGTCGCGCGCGGCAACCAAACAGCGGACGAATCCGAACCGCCAGATGGCGACCAGGCGCCGGTGCTGGCGGGTACGTTGCGCGCGCCGTGGAAATGGGAGGCATTGTTGGTCGAGGCCGCGGTCGTTGGCGGCAGGCAGCGCTGGATCGAGCGACTCGACGGGCTCGATGCGGAGCTTCGTTTGAAGTACGAGGAGGCGGCCAGCGACGAGACCGGTTCCGCGCGGAGCGCGGCGATCGAGCGCGAGCGCCGCAATCTCGAACATCTGCGTCGCTTCGCACTCCCGATCATCGAGCAACTCGACTCGTGGCCATCGGCGGCCACATGGGGCGAATGGGGGTCGAACTTCGAGTGCCTGGCGCCGGTGGTGCTCCGCCAGCCTGACGGCGTGTTGACGGTTCTCGCCGACCTCAGGCCGGCGGCGCCGGTCGGGCCCGTGTCGCTCGACGAGGTGCGTGCGGTGCTGACCGAACGCTTATCGACGCTGACTCAGGCGCCGCCGAAGCGCCGGTACGGCCGGGTGTTCATCGGGACTCCCGAGCAGGCGCGGGGGCGGAGCTTCACCGTCGTCTTCGTTCCCGGCCTGGCCGAGCGGATTTTTCCGCAACGGCCGCGCGAGGATCCCATCCTGCTCGATTCGCTGCGCCTCCAGCTCGCAGGCGGTTTGGCGATCCAGCGGGACCGCGGCCAGCACGAACGGCAGCTCTTGCGGCTCGCGGTCAACGCGGCGACCGGACGAATCTATCTCTCGTATCCTCGGATCGAGGTCGCGGAGTCACGGCCGCGGGTTCCTTCCTTCTACGGTCTCGACGTGGCGCGCGCGAGCACCGGGAGCCTGCCCGACTTCGAGGATCTCGAGCACGCGGCGGCAGCGGCCGGCCAGGCGCGTCTCGCCTGGCCGGCACCACCGGCCTCCTCGCGAGCGATCGACGCGATCGAACACGATCTGGCGATCCTCGGTCCGCTCCTGCATCAGGCCGCGCCCACGGATGTGCACGGACGCGCCCGCTATCTCCTGGAGCTGAACCCGCATCTCGCGCGCTCGCTGCGGGCGCGCTGGCGACGCTGGCGGCAGCGGCAATGGTCGCCCGCCGACGGATTGGTGAAGGTGACCGATACTGCCGCGGCCGCGCTGTCGGCGCATCGGTTGGGAACGCGACCCTACTCCGTGTCGGAGCTGCAGAAGTTCGCCGTGTGTCCGTACCAGTTCCTGCTCTCGGCCATATTCCGGCTGGAGCCGCGCGAGGAGATCGTCTCTCCGGAGCAGATGGACCCGCTCACGCGCGGCACGATCTTTCACCGCGCGCAGGCAGAGACGATGCGCGCGCTGGAGCGATCCGGGCTTTTGCCGATCACGGGGGCGAACGTGGAGGATGCGCGCCGGGTGCTCGATGACACGATCGATCGGGTCGCCGCCGACAGTCGCGCGCAGCTCGCGCCGGCGATTCTCCGCGTCTGGCAAGACGGTGTCGAGCAGATGCGCGCCGACCTGCGCGTCTGGCTGAACCGCTACGCCGCCAACGCGACCGACTGGGAGCCGATCCGGTTCGAGTTCGGTTTCGGGCTGCCGCTCGCGGCGGCCCTCGATCCGCGCAGCCATCCGGATCCGGTCCTGATCCTCGGGCGTTATCACTTGCGCGGTTCGGTGGATCTGATCGAGCGCCACCGCCGCAGCGGGGACCTGCGCGTGGTCGACCACAAGACCGGAGCGAACCGCACGACGAGAGGCATGATCGTCGGCGGCGGCGAGACCCTGCAGCCGGTCCTGTACAGTCTCGCGATTGAAACGGCGACGGGGGATCGTGTCGCCGACGGCCGGCTGTCGTTTTGCACCGCGGCCGGCGGGTTCTCCGAAGCGGTCGTGCGCATCGATGAGCGGGCGCGCGCGTATGCCAGCGAGGTTCTGGCCGCCGTCGACCGCGCCATTGAGCGCGGCTTTCTCGTGCCGGCGCCGCGGCCGGAGGCGTGCGCGTGGTGCGATTTCCGCGAGGTGTGCGGACCCTACGAGGAGATTCGCATGAGCCGCAAGGACCCCGCGCCGCTCGGTGATCTCCATGCGCTGCGGGAGATGCCGTGACGGACACGGAGACACGGAGACGCGGTGACGCGGTGATGAAGACCGGGAAGGAAGCGGCGCTCGCCGACGCGGAGGCGCGCGAGCTGATCCGCACCGCGCTGGACCGCAGCATGGTCGTCGAGGCGGCGGCCGGAACGGGCAAGACGAGCGAGCTGGTGCGACGCATGATCGCCGTGCTGACGGCCGGCGAAGCCGAGGTGGATCGCATCGTCGCGGTGACGTTCACGGAGAAGGCGGCCGGCGAGCTGAAACTGCGGCTGCGCACCGAGCTGGAGCGCGCCCGCCAGCGAGCCCCCGCCGGCAGTGCACCCGCCCGGTGCCTGGAGACCGCGCTGGCACACCTGGAAGAGGCTCGCGTCAGCACCATTCACAGCTTCTGCGCCGATCTGCTGCGCGAGCGGCCGGTGGAAGCGCGGATCGATCCCGAGTTTCGCACCACGACCGAGGCAGAAGCGGCGCGCCTGTACGCCGAAGCCTTCCATCTCTGGCTGCAGGAGCGGTTGGAGGACCCGCCCGAAGGAGTGCGCCGCTCGCTTCGCCGCCGATCCGGCTGGGATGGCGACGGCCCGACCGGCCGCCTGCAGCGCGCCGGCTGGGAGCTGACGACCTGGCGCGACTTCTCCGCACCCTGGCGGCGGGCCCAGTTCGACCGTCACGGCGCGATCGACCGGGTGGTCCGCCAGCTGGGGGATTTTGCCGCGCTCACCGAGCGCGGGGCGAATCCGGATCGGGACTTTTTTTTCCTCGACACGGCCAAGGCGCGGCGGCTGAGCGCGGAGATCGACACCGCGGAAACCGTGCGGCCCCGCGACTACGACGGACTGGAAGCGGCGCTGGTGAGCCTCGCCACTGACTCGGACTTCAGACGCGCCCGGCCCGGCCGGGGCTCGTGGTATGGGAAAGAGATCAAGCGTGCCACCGTGCAGGCGGCGCACCGGGACCTGATGGCGGAGCTGGAAGCGTTCGCCCGCGCCGCGGACGCTGATCTTGCCGCCCTGCTCCAGGCCGAGTTGCGCGAAACGGTGGAGCGCTACGAGCGTCTCAAGGCCCGCTCGGGGCGGCTCGACTTCGTCGATCTCCTGATCAAGGCGCGCGACCTGATCCGCGACAGCGACGCGGTGCGTGCCGATTTCCAGCGTCGGTTCACCCATATTTTCGTCGATGAGTTTCAGGACACCGACCCATTACAGGCCGAGATCCTGCTCCTCCTATCGTCCGACGATTCCACCGTCCGCTCGTGGCGTGACGTGACCCCGGCGCCGGGCAAGCTCTTCATCGTCGGCGATCCGAAGCAGTCGATCTACCGATTCCGCCGCGCCGACGTGGGCGTGTATCAGGCGGTGAAAGCGCAACTGGAGGCGCGGGGCGCTCTGTGCGTGCAGTTGACGACGAGCTTTCGCGCCGTGCCGGCGATCCAGCGCGTCGTGAACACCGCTTTCGCGCGGGCGCTGAGCGGCGACCCCGCGACGTTGCAGGCGGCGTACGTGCCCCTCTCGCCGTTTCGGACCGACGTTGCCGAGCAGCCCGCGGTGGTGGCGCTGCCCGTGCCCGCACCGTACGGTCGCACGCGGGTGACGGCGACCGCGATCGAGGCGTGCCTGCCGGATGCGGTCGGCGCCTTCGTCAAATGGTTGCTGACCGAGAGCGGCTGGACCGTGACCGAGCGCGAACGCCCGGACCAGCGCGTAGCGGTTGCGCCGCGGCATGTCTGCCTGCTGTTTCGCCGCTTCACCAACTGGGGTGAAGACATGACGCGCGCCTATGTTCAGGCCCTCGAGGCGCGGGACCTTCCGCACCTCCTCGTCGGCGGCAAGTCGTTTCACGCGCGCGAAGAGGTCGAGACCATGCGCGCGGCGCTGTCGGCGGTCGAGTGGCCCGACGACGAGCTGTCGGTGTTTGCGACCCTGCGCGGCTCGCTCTTTGCGATCGGCGACGCCGAGCTTCTGGAATATCGCCATCGCTTCGGGCGCTTTCATCCATTCCGGATCCCTGCCGACTGTCCGGAGCATCTGGCGTCGATCGTCACGGCGCTCGCCCTGCTGCGCTCGTTGCACCGCGGCCGCAACTACCGTCCGGTCGCCGAAACCATCGGGTTGCTGTTGGTCGAAACCCGCGCCCACGCGGCCTTTGCCTTGCGGCCGTCAGGTGAGCAGGTGCTGGCCAACGTCCTGCACCTCGCCGAACTGGCGCGGGGGTACGAGGCATCTGGCGGGATTTCCTTTCGCGGGTTCGTTGAGCAGTTGCGCGCCGACGCGGACGGGGGCGAGGCGCCGGAGGCGCCGATACTCGAGGAGGGGAGCGACGGGGTGCGGATCATGACGGTGCACAAGGCGAAGGGCCTCGAGTTCCCCGTCGTCATTCTGGCGGACATCACCGCGAAGATTGCAGCGGCGCGGGCCGGCCGGTACCTGGACCCGACGACGGGTCTGTGTGCACTCCGGTTCGGGGGATGGGCGCCGGTGGATTTGCTGGAGCATGAGACGGAGGAGATTGCGCGCGATACGGCGGAAGGCGTGCGCATCGCGTACGTCGCGGCCACTCGGGCACGCGACCTTCTGGTGGTTCCCGCGGTTGGCGACGGCCCGTTCGACCACGGCTGGGTGGCCCCGCTCAACCCCGCCATGTACCCCGCGCCGGGTCAGCGGGATCGCAGCGCTCGCGCGGCTGGATGCCCGGCGTTCGGCGCGGACACCGTGGTCGATCGGCCCGAGGCGATTGCGCTGCACGTTGCCCCCGTGCGCCCGGGGCTGCACCGGTTCGAGCAAGGCGACTACGGCGTCGTCTGGTGGGATCCGGGCGCGCTCAATCTCGGGGCGGTGCCCTCATTCGGAATTCGGCAGGAGGAGCTGATCGGAAAGGACACGGACCCGGGAATCGTCGAGGCCGACCTCGGAGTGTATGAAGACTGGCGCGCGCGGCGCGAGAGCGCCATTGCCAACGGGTCGAAGCCGAGTCTCGTCGTGCGCACCGCGACCGAGCGCGCGGCTGATCCCGTCGGGACGACGACCGATGTGGCCGTCGCCGAGGTCGCCCGCGACCGCCACCGGCCCGCCGGCCCGCGATTCGGTGCGCTGGTGCACGCGGTGCTGGCGACCGTTGCGCTGGATGCCGGCGGGGACGAGATCGAAGAAGTCGCCACGCTGCAGGGGCGGATGCTCGGTGCGTTACCCGAGGAGGTCGGCGCCGCATCCATCGTGGTCGCCGCGGCCTTGGCCCATCCGCTCATGGCCGACGCACGCGAGGCGTGGCGGCGGGGTGCGTGCCGGCGCGAGACCCCGGTGACCCTCTGTGAACCGGAGGGCACGGTCATCGAGGGCGTCGTCGATCTGGCTTTTGCGCGCGGTGATGGCTGGACGGTAGTCGACTTCAAGACTGATCAGGAGTTGGAGAAAGACTTGGAAACGTACCGCCGCCAGGTGGGACTCTACGCCGCCGCCATTCACGCGGCGACCGGATTGCCGGCGACGGCAGTGTTGATGAAGATCTGATCGGGCGCGCGATGCCGACGGAGTCTCGACCGTCGGGCGCGGAGATCAGCGCAGGAGCGTCTCCTCCGACGCTTCCACATGGGCGGGCGCCGCGGCGCGGGCAGGCGGAGTGCAGGCGCTCGGACGTTGCCGATCCGGGCCGGCGGCGGGAAGCGTGACGACGAAACTTGTTCCCTTGCCCACGGCGCTCTGCACCGCGATGCTGCCCCCGTGCTGCTCGACCGCCCTCTTGGTGATCGCCAAGCCCAAACCCGAACCCTTGATCTTCCCGACGTTTCTTCCCCGGTAGAACGGCTCGAACAGGCGCTCCTGATCCTCGACCGGAATGCCGATCCCGTGATCGGTTACCCGCAACACCACGGTCCCGTTGTAACGGTCGACCTCCAGCTCTGCCGTCCCGTCGGTCGGCGAGTACTTGACGGCGTTGGCGAGGAGGTTCCGCACGATCTGCCGAACCAACCGCGGGTCCATCCGCACCGGGTCACTTTTCCCCGCGGCGGTGAACACAACCCGCTGCGCGGACGGTGTGCTGGCCTGGACGTCGGCCACGATTTCGCGGCAGAGCGCTTCCAGATCCATGTCCGTCGGCGTCAACTGCATCTTGCCGGTCTCGGCCTGCTCGAACGTCAATACATCCTCGAGCAGCTCGGTCATGTGCTTCACTCGGTCCTGAATCTTGTCGATGCGCTCCTGCCGCTCTGCGGGCGTCATCCGATCGCCGTATCGCTTCAGGGTATCGCTGGCCGCCATGATCACGGCGAGCGGCGTGCGGAGTTCATGGGAGGCGGTCGCCACGAACGTTTCCCTGATCTCGGCCAGCCGCTTCAGCGCGGCCGCATGGTCGTGCACCTTAAGGTTGACCCTCAGGTTATCGAGGCGTTGTCGCTCGGACGTGTAGGCGATGTACACCGAGACCCCGACGGCCTCGATCATCGCGGCCACCGCGTAGGCCGGCAACGGTCCGACCCCGGTTACGACGTGTACGGCAGCCAGCAGGGCCAGTATCACCAGGCTGAGCATGCCCTGTGGTCTTTCGCCCCACGGGAGGATCGTTCCCGCGCCCAAGGCAATGACGACGAGCAGAAAGTAGAGGGAGAGGACGTCCTTGGTCACCACCGCTCCGATGGCCGGAACCAGGGAGAATCCAATGGTGAGCATCAGCCCGACCGCGATGATGAATCTGCGGCTCGTTGCACGCGTGGGCCGCAAGACCACGAGCGCGGCCGCCAGGGTCGCGACCGCCAGCAGCTTCACGAGAACGAGCTGGAGAAAAGCGTCGGGATAGAAGTGCGGATCCAACGGGAGGGTGCACAGGATGACCGTGATGGTGACGATCGTCGCGGCACGAAGGCGCTCGATGAGCTCATGATGGGTACGGTCCTCGACGAGGGCGCGGATGCTTTGGACGCCCGGCGCTTCACTCAATTCGGCGACCAAGGAACCCGTCCTGTCGTTGACGTCTGCTCCCGGTCGTATCTTCTGATCACCAACCGTCATGATCGACTGCCGACGAGGATGATGCGACCGCAGACGGCACGACGGTGAGACGATGACACCATCTCGCTCGTCGATCTACCGCGACCGCCTGCGGGACTTGCTCCCGCGGACTGACCGCGCAGTTGCCTTGCGGATCTCATCTCTTCTTGTCCTGAGAGTGGGCGGGGACCGGAAGGTCCAGGTCGAGGAGAACAGGAAATTCTGTCGGATCGTCGGGAAGGTCTTTGTCGGGGTTTGGCCAGACTCCGAGCAGAAAGCATGCCGACGGTCCGGGTCATCTTGCGCGACGAGGTCCGCGCCACGGGCGCCCGTCAGCAGAGTCACTTTTTGGTCGCCACCAGCGGTTCCGGCAATATCGATGGCCGCCAGTCGAGCCATGGCCGCTCAGCGCGCACGACGACTGATGTGCGCTGAGTTGCGAAATGCCGTGAACCGAACGCAGAGCGGCAGGCGTGGCGCGACTTACCGTGATCGATCACCCGTGCTATGGCTGACCGCTTCGGGCAACAACCATGGAGGGCTGTGGTACTGATGTCAGTTGGAAAAGAAACCGTCCCGGGCGCAGGGCATGAGCCGCTTTTGTTTTGTTCACGCGGCTGATCTCCACCTCGACACGCCGTTCGAAGGCGTCGGTCGCGCTGACGTGCGGGTTCGCGATGCCCTGCGCGACGCGTCGCTCGATGCCTGGGATGACCTGGTTCGCCTGACCATCGACCGGCAGGCGGCGTTTCTGCTGTTGGCCGGCGACATCTACGACGGGGCGCAGCGCGGGGTGCGGGCGCAGTTGCGCCTTCGCCGCGGCCTCGAACGCCTCGCCGAGCGCGGGATTCAAGCCTTTGTCATTCATGGCAATCACGATCCGACCGAGGGATGGTCGGCGATCCGGTCATGGCCGCCGTTGGTGACGGTCTTCGATTCGAAGTCGGTTCAGTCCGCGCCGGTCGAGCGTGATGGCCAACGCCTCGCCACGGTGCACGGCATCAGTTACGCGCAGCCGGCGGTGACCGAGAACCTCGCGCTGCGCTTTCGCCGCGGGGGAGAACCCGGGCTGCACATCGGCCTGCTGCACTGCAACGTCGGTGGCAACGCCGAGCACGAGTCGTACAGCCCGTGTACGCTCGATGACCTGCGGCGCGCCGGAATGGATTACTGGGCGCTCGGCCACATTCACCAGCGGCAGGTGCTGGTGGAGGGCGGCCCGTGGGTCGTCTACCCCGGCAATCTCCAGGGGCGCAGTCCCAAGGCCAGTGAGCTCGGACCGAAAGGAGCGATGGTGGTCGAGGTCGATGACGCCGGCGTGCGTGGCGTCGACTTCGCACCGGTCGACCGGGTCCGCTTCGCGCGCTGCGAGGTCGAGGTGTCGGGCTGCAACGACCTCGCGGAGCTCGAGGCCGAGCTGTGGCGCCAGGGCGAATGGGTACGCGAGCGCAACGAAGGCCGTGGCGTGCTCCTGCGCGCGGTCCTCGCCGGACATGACGGGCCGCACGCAGACTTGCAGCGTCCGGGTGTCATCGACGAGCTGCTGCGCGATCTGCGCCAGCAGGCGGAGGGGCTGACCCCGTTTCTCTGGTGGCAGGGCATCCAGGATCAGACCCGAATCGGCGTCGACCGCGAGCTGATTCGCGGGCGCGGCGACTTCTCCGCCGAGCTGATCGCGGCGGTCGACGCGCTAGCGGAGGATCCCGACCGGCGCGAGCGCTTCATCGCGCAGCGCCTCCAAGCCCTCCAGGACCGCGGCTTTCACCGCTGGATCCCCGACGTGCCTGCGGACGAGGCGATGGACCTGCTGCGCGAAGCGGAGGATCTCGCGTTGAATCTGCTGGAGCAAGAGGAGCAGTCGTGAAGATCCAGGGGTGGGTGGTCGAGGGCTTCGGCATCTTCCGCAACTATCAGGTGCGCGAGCTGCCGCAGGGGCTCACCGTCTTCCACGGGGCCAACGAGGCTGGGAAGAGCACGTTGCTCGCCTTTCTGCGTGGCGTCCTCTTCGGCTTTCCAGACCGCCGCAGTAGCCAGCCGCAATACCCGCCACTGAACGGGGGACGCCATGGCGGCCGCGTCGTCCTTGCCGGTCCCGACGGCGAGTACATCGTCGACCGCGACGCGGGCCGCCGCTCCGCGGCGCGGATCACGCTGCCGGATGGGCGGCGAGGCGGGGAAGAGGACCTGCGCCGGCTCCTCGCCGGTGCCGACGACCAGCTCTTCCGCTCGATCTTCGCGTTCAGCCTGTGGGAGCTGCAATCGTTCAAGTCCCTCACCGCCGACGGCGTGCGCGACCGGATTTTCTCCGCCGGCGTTGCGGGAGCCGGCCGTTCGGCGCGCCAGGTCGTCGGCAGGCTCACCGAGCGCGCCAAAGGTTTGCTCAAGCGCAGCGGCAAGACCCGGATCAACAGCCTCGTGAGCGAGCTGAACACCGTCAGCGCTGCGGTCGAGGACGCCCGGCGTGCCGCGGTCGGCTACGTCGACCGGCTGAAGCAGGAGGAGGCCAGCCTGCGTGAGGTGGAGCGCGTGGCGCTCGCCATCGCCAACGCGCGCCGGGAGCGCGGGCGCTACGAAACCATGATCGAGCTCTGGCCGGCGTGGCATGAGCTCGCCGACGCGCACGCCGAGCTGGAGCGAACGGATCGCGTCGACGATTTTCCGGCCGACGCGGACAGCCGGCTCGCCAGTGTGCTCTACCAGGTCGATGCCGCGCAGCGGAGCCTGCACGCGCTGCGTGCGGAACAGCAGCAGGCGGAGGCGCGGCGCGCCGAGCTCCAACTCGACGACGCCGCGGCGGGCATGGCCAACGAAGTGGACGTGCTGCACGCCGACCTCGCGCTGCACCGCGATCGGCTGGCGACATGCGTGCTGGCCCGAGGGCGTCTCGAGACCACGCAGCGCGACCTGGACGACAAGCTGCGGGATCTGGGCCCGGGTTGGGACGAGGCACGGATCGAGGCGTTCGACCGTTCCGTGCCCAAACGGGAAGAGGTGCGCACGTGGGAGCAGAGGTTCCGCCACGTGACCGAGCGGGAGCAGCAGGCACAGCGGGAACGCGACGCGGCAGTCAAGCGAGCGGCGGAAGTCCAGGACGAGCGGGATCAGGTTGCGGCGAGTCTGCCGCCGGCCACGCCGCTTGGCGCCGAGGAGCTGAAGCAACAGGAGATGGCGATCCGGCGCGTACGCGCCAACCTGGCCGATCTCCGCGCGGCGGAGGTGGAGGCGGACGCGAAGGACCGCGTCGTCAAGGACGCTGAGCAGTCACTGCGCGCGCTCGAGTCCGCGGCGATGCGGCTGTCACCGCGGTGGATTGCTGCCGCCCTGTGGTTCCTGCTGGCGCTCTTCACGGGCGGCATCGTCTGGCGTGGGGTCGAACGCGATCCGGTTGGGGTGATCACGCTGCTCGTCGCCGCTATGGCGTTTGGCTACGGGCTCGAGCGGCTGCGCCGGTGGCTGGTGGCGCGCGAGCAGCACCGGCGCAGCTCGCGGCAGGCCATCGTCGCAGAGCTGGAAGCGCTGACGCGGGCCCGCGACGTCCTTCGGGGCAAGGCGGAGGCGACACATGCCGCCATCGAGGCGGACAGCCGCATGCTCGGCCTGCCGCTGCTTCCGTCGTTTCACGTCGTTGAAGAGGCGGACGAGGAGCTGGCGCGGCGGAAGAGTGCACGCGCACGGTGGGACGACGTGCAGGCGCGGATGTCCGATCTCGACCGGACATCCGCGGCCGCGCACGGCCACGTCCGTTCGCTCGAGGCCGGGCTGGCCGAGGCGGAGCAGGCGTCGGCGACCGTCGGCCGACAATGGAGCGAGTGGAAGACCGCCGCCGGCATTCCGGCCGAGCTGTCCACGCAAGGCGTCCTCGACTTCTTTGCTCTGGTTCGCGAAGCCCGCGAGGCAGTCCAGCGGCGCAACCAAGCGCGCGAGGCGGTGTCGCGGCTCGAACGCGACGTGGGGGCATGGGAGGATCGCGCCCGGTCGATCATCGCGCAAGCGGGCGCGGCCGGCGCCGGTGGTGCCAAGGGAGAGGCGCTCGTCGAACGGGTGATCGAGCTGCGGCGCCGGTGCGAGCAGGCGCGCGAGCAACAGCGCTTGCTCGCGGTTCTCGATGAGGGCATCAACGCGCGCCGGCCGCAGATTTCTGCGGCGGAGCAGGAGCTGCAGCGGCATCAGGCCGAACGCGACCATCTCTTCGGCGAGGCGGCGGCGGCCGACGAAGAGGAATTTCGCCGGAGGCGGATGGCGTTCCAGCGGCGGCAGGAGCTGCGGCGACTCATCCAGGACCGGGAGCGGCAAATTGCCGGTCGCATCGGTCAGGATCCCGAAGCGGCGGCGATTCAGGCGGCGCTCGCGTCAGGACAGGTGCGCGAATGGCAGCGGCAGATCGAGTCGACTGACGAGCACATCGGCGCGCTGGAACGACAGCGCGACGATGCGGTGAAGCGCCATCACGACGCCGAACGAGCGCGGCACGCGCTCGAGGAGTCGGCGGATGTCGCGACCTGCGAGGCGGGGCGTGAGGGCGTGGTCGCGGAGCTGGCGGCCGCGGTGCGCGAGTGGCGCGTCCTCACCTTGGCGCAGGGCCTCATCGAGGAGACCCTGCGGGAGTTCGAACGCACGCGCCAGCCGGCGGTCCTGGCGCAGGCGTCGCGGACGTTCTCGGTGGTGACGCACAACCGCTACGAGCGCGTGGCGCAGGAGGAGAGCGGAGAGGAGATCGTCGTGGTCGATGGCGCCGGCCGGAGGAAACGGCCAGACGAGCTCAGCCGCGGAACAGCGGAGCAGCTCTACCTCTGCATCCGGTTGGGCCTGGCCGCGGAGTTCGCACACCGCAGCGGTCCTCTGCCGCTGATCATGGACGACGTCCTCGTCAACTTCGATCCCGGTCGCGCCCGCAACCTCGCCGCTGCGCTCGCCGACTTCGCGCAGGAACATCAGGTGCTCTTCTTCACGTGCCAGCCGGCGACGCGGGATCTGCTTGTTGGGTTCGGCGGCGCGGCGCGGGTGGTGGAGATGGACCGCCTCGACGACACGACTCCGGGATAGCCCATCCGCAGAGTCGGCGAGGCGTCGTCTCGTGATTGTCGTGCGGTCGTGGCTGACAGGCCATTGCGGTTGACGTTCCGCCCTGTGCCCCGTAGCCTGGATACTTGACAAATGAGGAGGCTTCACATGCGCAGTGTTCTTCTGAGTGCCTTGGCGATGGGTTTGTTGACGGGCGTGGCGGTCGCCGAGTCGCCGGTCGCAACCGTTGGGAGCCAGACGATCACGCAAGCCGAGCTCGACAAGCATGTCCGTGCGAAGCTGATCGAGCTGGAGCAGCAGCGCTACGAGGCGCTGCGCGAGGGGCTCGACGAGTTGATCGGCGAAGCGCTGTTCGCCCAGGAGGCGAAGGCGCGGGGAATCACGGTGGAGGAGCTGAAGAAGCAGGAGATCACTGCCAAGGCCGGCGCGCCAACCGAAGCGGAGATCCAGGAGGTCTACGAGGCCAACAAGGAAGACCTGAACAACGCTCCACTCGAAGCGGTGAAGCCGCAGATCGTCGAGTACCTGAACCAGTTCCACACGCAGCAGCGGCGCCAGGCGTTCATCGAGGAGCTGAAGGGCAAGTACAAGACGACCGTGGCGCTGCGGCCGCCGGTCATCGAGGTCGGCACCGGCGGGCGGACGCCGCGCGGTGGCGCCAACGCGCCGGTAACGATCATCGAGTTCTCCGACTACGAGTGCCCGTTCTGCCAACGCGCCGAGCAGGAGGTGCAGAAAATCCTGAACGAGTACGGCGACAAGGTCCGCTTCGTCTACCGTGACTTTCCGCTGCCGATCCACGCCCATGCCCGCCTGGCATCGGAGGCGGCGCATTGCGCCAACGCGCAGGGCAAGTTTTGGGAGTACCACGCCAAGCTCTTCGCCAACCGCGACCTGACGCGGGAGAAGCTGCAGACGCTCGCCGGTGAAGTGGGCCTCGATCGGGCCAAGTTCGACGCGTGCCTCGACAAGCAGGAGTTCAAGGCCGCGATCGACCAGGACGTCGCCGATGGCGCCAGCGTCGGCGTCACCGGCACTCCTACGTTCTTCATCAACGGCCGGCTGCTCTCCGGCGCGCAACCGTACGAGAAGTTGAAGGAAGTCATCGACGAAGAGCTGGCGCGGGCGAAGAGCCCGAAGACGTAACGAAAGGCACAAGCCCCCGTTTCCTTCGGCCGACTTGACCACGAGGCGGCTTTGCGGGATGCCCGGGGCCGAGGGAAGCGTTCATGGAACTCCGTGAAATTGCGCAGGACGTCTACGCCTGCCTCCAGGAGGATCGCGGACTGGGGACGAGCAATTCCGGCCTGATCAACCGGGCCGGGGCGCTGGTCGTGGATACGTTTTGGGATCTCCCGCACACCCGCGAGTTGATCCGGATGTATGCACGGGTCTGGAAGGCGCCGGCGCGCCGTGTCGTCAACACCCATCACAACGGCGATCACTGCTGGGGCAACCAGCTTTTTGCCGGCGCAGAGATCATCGGCCACCGGTTGTGCGCCGAGGCGTTTGTGAAGGAGAGCCCGGCGGCGATGGAGATGCTCCGCCAGAGCAATCTGGAAGGCGGCGACCCGGCGACGGCGGCTTTTGCCAAAGCGCTGGAGCCCTGGGATTTCTCCGGGATCGAGCTCACCCCGCCGACGACGCTGATCGACGAGCGGCTCGATCTTGACCTGGACGGCACTCCGGTGCGCTTGCTCTATGTCGGGCCAGCTCACACGGCCGGAGACGTGATCGTCCATCTCCCGGAGCAGCGGGTGGTATTCACCGGCGACATTCTGTTCCGGCTCTGCACGCCGATCGGGTGGGAAGGAACATACGCGAAGTGGGGCGAGGCACTCGACACCATCATCGATCTTCAGCCGGAGGTCATCGTGCCCGGGCACGGTCCCGTGTGCGGGTTGGAAGGCCCCCGCGAGATGAAGGCCTACCTCGAATACGTCCGCGTCGAGTCCAGACGCTGCTTTGATGCGGGGGTCTCGCTTCAGGAGGCCGCGCAGCGGATCGACCCGGGGCCCTACGCGCGCTGGACGGAGCCGGAGCGAATCGTGTTCAACATCGCCCGCGCCTACCGCGAGTTTCGTGGCGATCCGTTCGACGCACCAATCGACGTGAGCGAGATCCTCCGTGCCATGTTCGAGCTGCGGACCGCGCGGGCGTCTGCGCACCGTTGAATCGATGCGGTCTTCCGCTGCCTCACCCGTGCGTTGTCGAGGGCCACGGCGGCCTCGCGGGCGATGGCGGCGAGCAGGCGGCGCTGCGGTTCGGTGAACGGCCCGCGCCAGCCCGTGTAGCAGCAGCACAACAGCCCGATGATGCGATCCTTGCGGGTTACGCTCTGCACCAGCGCGGCGGTGACGTTCCAGCGCTCCATGAGCGTGCGAGGTAAGACGTCTGTTCCAGGGTCGGGCCCGAGCTCGACCGCTCCGCTGCCCTCCAGCTGTTCGTACAGGCGGGGGGCATTGTCGGGTCGGAAGCCAAACGTTCGCAGGTCATCGGACACGCTGCGGGGGGCGCCACGGATCGCCACGACGCGGAAGTGCTGTTCCTCTTCCACGGCGGAGTAGAGAATCACCCAGTCGGCACGCAGCGCCTGTCGGGTGTGCTCCGCGAGTTGATTGCCTTGCGGCGACCTCGGCCGGCGCCTGGACCCGGGCGAAATACAAACTGATGCCGAATCCGAGGATACTGCTGGCGGCCACCGTCGCTCGCCACGCCCACCGCGGCACGCCCCAGACGACAGAGACGTGGAGCAACCAGACGACGACGGAGGCGAGATACGTCTGCACGAGCAGGTCCGAGCGTCGCGGAGCGTAGACCCACTCCAGCGTGCAGCCCACCGCAATCGAAGCGAGGAAGAGCGCCGCAGCCGTTGGGAGACGACGCGCAATCAGTTCGCGGGTGGCTGCCCCATAGGCAAACCTCACCCGGTTCTCGCCGACCGCAGGCGCCGCATCTTGAACCATCCCCGCCCCCAGAACCGGAGTCGATCCCGACTCGTCGTAGGTTTGCGCTTCCATAGCACTTCTCCAAGGCAGCTTGAAATCCGGCGGGGGGCTGTGGGTGGGCAAGCGACGACGTAGGCGCACTGGCCTGGTTGGAACCGGGAGGACGGGAGCGGCGGCGAGCGCCTGGCTGCGGGTGGAATGTCGAAACCTGCGCACCTCGAAACGGCGTCGTCATCGGAGAACCCGCGGTCGCCGGCGCGGGCGCGAGCAGCGGGGTGTGCGTCAAATTTGTGGGGAAGGGCGGCCCTCCGTGGCGCAGTTCAGCTTTCCTCTCCCGCATCACTGGCGAGAGAGGGACAGATAGGTTCTCGCTTTCACCCACAAATTTGACGCACACCCCGAGCAGCGTTTGCACCCTTGTGCGTTGGCCGTCCCAAGGGCACACTGGAAACATGAGCGACGCGGTGAACAACGGCGGTCAGTTCGTACGCACGATCCCCGCGGGAGACACGCACGAACGCCTGGTGTGTGTCGACTGCGGCTTCGTTCACTACGAGAACCCCAAGGTCGTGGTCGGCGTGGTTTGCAGCTGGGAGGATCGCATCCTCCTGTGCCGGCGGGCCATCGAGCCGCGCAAGGGTTTTTGGACCTTACCCGCCGGTTATCTGGAGCTTTATGAGACGGCCAGCGACGGCGCGCAGCGCGAGGCGTGGGAGGAGGCACGGGCGCAGCTCGACATCGACGCGCTGCTTGCCGTCTACAGTATTCCGCGCATCAGCCAGGTGCAGCTGATCTACCGTGCTCGTTTGCGCTCACCCGCGGTTTCGCCCGGACCCGAGAGCGCCGATGTGCGGCTCTTCTCGTGGGATGACATTCCCTGGCAGCAGCTGGCTTTCCCGAGCGTACGCTGGGCGCTTCAGCACCACCGTGAGGTGGCGGGGCAGGCGAGCTTCGCCGCACGTGGCAACCCGCCAGGGGAACTCGGCGACCACTGAGCCGTGCGCCGCTGACCGGTCGAGCGAGCCCCCCTGCGCGGCTGCGCAGGTGCTCAGGCAGCGGATTGGTCGAGCCGCGGGTCAGGAAAGTGGCGCTTTGCCCGGGGGCGACAACGCCGCACCCGTTGTCCTACTGCGCAGCAGCCGCCGCACCGTTCCGGCGCACCGCTCCGTTGCAGTGATACTCCTGCAGCGCGGAAGTGATCGGTAGTTGAGAACGAGCAGCGCTCACGCATGGGGGCCCGGCTGGCCGACTCCGCCAGGACAGGGCCGCGTACGTCCCGCCGAGGGCGGCGAGCGTGAGGAGGATGGCCGCGATCAGCTTCCTCATTTACGGCAGTTCCTTGCGGTCCGTCCAGCCCATCGCCGCTCTCCGGCATCCTTCTGAGGACCCGTTTGCATGACCTGTGCCAGGCCCGCATTGCGCAACTGGCTTGGCGAACGCTCAGGTGACTGGGGATCGCCGGTGACCTGTGCAACTTTGAGTAAGCAGCACCGCTCCGAGGACGACGCCACGCTTGGCTCCGGCTTCGAGGGCGGGATGAGCGGTCTGGTGATCGCGCTTGCAAGACATCTTGATAATGCCTTTCAAAATCATGTATAAGGGACCATCCGTATCTGGTTCATTTCGGGAGGCGTGCGGTTCGATGATTTTGTGTCACTGTACAGGGGTAACCGACCGGGCGGTCGTCCAAATGATTCACGACGGCGCGACCAGCGTAGCCGAGATCACGCGTCGCAGCGGCGCGGGCCAATGCTGCGCGTCGTGTCGGACCGAGATCGCGGCGTTGCTGTCCGCGGCTGCGCCGCCTGCGGGGCAGCGCCAGGCCGTGGGTCCGCGCGATCCGTGGTGACCTGCCTTTACCTCCGGATCCTTTTCCGATAGGTCTCCGAGGTCAGGAGGCCAGTGCTGCGATGAAGGGCAACGCCAAGCTGATCGAGGCGCTCAACGACGTGTTGACCGGCGAACTCACCGCCATCAATCAGTACATCATCCACGCGAAGATGTGCCAGAACTGGGGATACAAGCGGCTGGCGGACGTGAGCCGCAAGGAATCCATCGGGGAGATGAAGCATGCCGACGAGCTCATCGAGCGCATCCTCTACCTGGAAGGCATCCCGAACATGCAGCGGCTCGGGAAGGTCAAGGTCGGCGAAACCGTCCCGGAGCAGCTGAAGCTCGACTACGCCTTGGAAAAGGAGGCCGTTGCCCGCCTCAACCAGGCAATCGAGCTCGCGGTCTCGGTGCACGACAACGGCAGTCGCGAGCTGCTCGAGAAGATCCTCATCAGCGAGGAGGAACACATCGACTGGATCGAGGCTCAACTGGAGCTCATCAAGCAGGTCGGTGAGCAGAACTACCTCGCGCAGCAGATGCGCGACTGACTCGGTGCGCTTGTCTTCGCGCCCCCGTGGCCCGACCCGACGATAAGCGTTCCGTGATCAGCGATCCGGGAGGACGGGAGGTGCGATGTCTCTCGCGATGAGCAGAGCCGAGCGGGAAGCGTTCCTCGCCGATACGCACGTGGCGGTGATCAGTGTGGCGGACGCGGGTCGGGGCCCGCTCACGGTCCCGATCTGGTACGCCTACGAGCCCGGTGGCGACGTGCGCTTCGTCACGAGCGGCACGTCGAAGAAGGCGGCGCTCATCCGCCAGGCCGGGCGACTGAGCCTGTGTGTTCAGACCGAGATTCCACCCTACCGCTACGTGACCGTCGAGGGGGCGGCGACCATTGGCGAGCCCGATTTCGAGCGCGACATTCGACAGGTGGCGCACCGGTACCTGGGCAGAGAGATGGGCGAGATGTACCTGCAGATGACGGCGGACGAGCGGGCGCAGACGGCCACGGTGCTCGTGCGTGTCAAGCCGGAGCGGTGGCTCACGGTTGACTACGGCAAGATGGTGGCAACGGCGAGCGCCTGAGCGCTCGCGGCGCGCCACCTTCTCCCTCCAGGCCTCAGCGGGTTGCGGCGAGGGCCTCGCGGATCCGTGCCAGCGCGTCGTCGACGTCGTCCGCTGACACGTCGATGTGCGTTACCGCGCGCAGGGACGTTGCGTCGACGGGATTGATGAGGAGCCCGCGCGCGCGCAGCGCATGGGCGAACCGCGTCGCCTGATCCACGCGAAGGAAGACCATGTTGGTCTCGGGCGGCGGGTCGACCACGATGCCGAGGTGCTGCAGGCCGTCAGCCAGGCGCCGCGCGTTGGCGTGGTCTTCGGCGAGGCGTTCGACGTGGTGCGTCAACGCGTACAGTCCTGCGGCGGCGAGAATGCCCGCTTGCCGCATTCCGCCGCCCAGCATTTTCCGGAGGCGATGCACTCGGTCGATGATTTCGGCCGACGCGCAGACGAGCGATCCAGCTGGCGCTCCCAGCCCTTTGGACAGACAGAAGGAGACCGTGTCGAACGGTTCGGCCCAGGCGGCGGCCGCGATGCCGGTTGCAATCACGGCGTTGAACAGCCGCGCCCCGTCGAGATGCAGCCGGAGCCCTCGATCGCGCGCCACGTCGGCGACCCGTCGGAGCTGCTCATACGGAAACACGCGGCCACCGGCCGCGTTGTGGGTGTTCTCCAGCGCGACGAGCGTCGTCGGGGCATAGTGGTGTTCGGGAGGGTGAATGGCGGAGCGCACGTCATCGGCGTCGAACAGCCCGTCGGCTCCGATGGTCTTCACCTGGACCCCGGAGATGGCGGCCGGCGCGCCGGATTCGTAGCGGAGGATGTGGGCCCCTTCACCGGCAAGAACGACGTCGCCATGCCGCGTCAGAGCGCGGATGGACGCCTGGTTTGCCATCGTGCCCGACGGCACAAAGATGGCGGCTGCCTTCCCCAGCAGCGCCGCGGCGCGCTGCTGCAACTCGTTGACCGTGGGGTCTTCACCGTACACATCATCGCCGACTTCCGCACGTGCGATCGCCTCTCGCATCCCCGGCGTCGGCCGAGTGACCGTATCGCTGCGGAGGTCGATGGTCTTCATGACGACGGACGGATCATGCCAGAGCGCAGGGACTGGGGCTTGGAGGCTGGAGACGATCCGGCCGTGGAGTCAGCTCGTCGAAGAACTGGCCTCGTCCGGCTGCGGCGTCCATCCCTTCTCAAGGCAGGCCTGACAGACCGCAACCAGCCGACGCTTCGGCGGAACGCCGACCACGATGCCGGTGAGCAGCTCCGTTGACAGCGTCTTGCCACACCCGGCGCACGAGGCGACCAGCTTCTTGTTCTCTTTTGCTTTCTCGCTCGGCATGGTGACGCCTTTGCTCAAAACACAAATGGGGCGTTGGAGCAATTGGGACCGTTTGCTTTGCCTATCCATTCCTGCAACGAGATGACTCGTTTGACGAGAGACGGTGACGATGCCGCGCAGGCGTGGGACCCGTAAATTCCGCGTGCAGAGAGGAATTGAGCCATGGACTTCAGTATTTCGGGCGATGACCGCCTGCTACAGGAATCCGTCCGCGCTTTCATCGAGGAGCGGGCCAACGCCGTGTGGCGCGAGATCGACCGGACCGACGAGTTGCCGCAGGATCTCATCGACGGGGCGCGAGACCTGGGACTGCTCGGACTCAGTATTCCGACCGAGTACGGAGGGTTGGAGCTGTCCGTGGTACAGAAGACCCTCGTCCACGAGATGATCGGGCGCGGGCCGTGGGGACTCGCCAGTTTCATCAGCGTGCACACCGGGCTCGGCTGCGTCGGCATCGTGCGCTTCGCCAGCGAGGCGCAGAAGCGGCGGTATCTGCCGAAGATGGCGTCGGGCGAGTGGATCGGATCGTTTGCGCTGACCGAGCCTGACGCCGGCTCGGATGCCGCCGCGCTGCAGACCCGCGCGGAACGGCGTGGCGACCACTACGTGATCAACGGCCGGAAGACCTTCATCACCAACGCGCCGAAGGCACACCATTTCTTCCTCTTCGCTCGCGGCGAGAGGGGCATTTCGGCGTTTCTGGTCGATGCCGACCGCCCGGGCGTCCAGATTGGCCAAGTGTTCGACACCATCGGGCACCGAGGCTCGTACATCTCCGAGGTGATCTTCGAGGACTGCTCCATTCCTGCCGACGCGCTCGTCGGAGAGGATGGGAAGGGGTTCGATTATGCCAAGCGCTGTCTCTCGGAAGGTCGCACGACGCTGAGCGCCCGCTGTGTCGGCGCCGCGCAGAAAGCCATGGAACTGGCGTTGGAGTACGCAGAGCAGCGCCACACCTTCGGCAAACCGCTCGCCGACCATCAGTCGATCGCGTTTCGTCTCGCGCAGATGAGCGCGCGGACCGAGGCGGCGCGCCTCGCGGTCTACCGGTCCGCATGGCTGCTCGACCAGGGGCGGCCAGCCATTCGCGAGTCCTCGACAGCCAAATTCCTGGCGGCGGAGGGCGCGTGGCAGACGGTGGATGACGCCGTACAGATCTTCGGTGGCAACGGCTACGTTCGTGCCGAGTACATGGTCGAGCGCCTCTGGCGCGACCTCCGCGTCGCCCGCGTGTACGATGGGTCCAGCGAGGTCCAGCAGATCGTCATCGCCGGGCAGCTCCGCAAGGGTGATGTACAGACCCCGTGGATGATCTCGTGATTCGTTGGGGCTGGTCGGGTCCTCGTCCGCGAGCAGGATCGGAGCGGAAAATGACGGGGCGTGAGTCCAGTTTCCAGCACCCGTCAGGAGCCACGATCAACGAGCGACGATCACGGCGTAATCCGTAGTCCGGCGACGGCGTGGGCCGCGGCGAGCAGCACCGCGGCGACCCCGAGCCACGGATGCAGGTCGCGCAGCTGCGGGTATGCGCGGTCCATCCACCGCGCCGTCAGTGCGCTGCCGCTCTGGAGCAGTGCGATCACGGTTCCCAGGCGGAAGTGCAGACTCTCCGCCAGTTCGAGATCATCCCGCCACCAGACCGTCGAGACGACGCCAGACAGCCAGCTGGCGAGGATGAGCCAGTAGGCCGCGGCCGCCAATCGCGCGTGCGGCGCCGCGATTCGTTCGCGATCCCGCTGCCGCGTGCGCAGGCGCAGCCCGAGCGACGCGGCATACGCGAGCAGCAGCAACACCCCGCCGCCGAGAACTGGGTGAACGTACGCGAACGTCATCGGGTGGTGATCCGTGCGACGACCGACGCACGACCAGCAGCGAGCGACGAACGGCTACTTTTCCGCATCGAGAATCCGCTCCGCCGCCTGCAGCCCGGTTCGTACGGCACCCTCGACGGTCGATCCCGTCAGCCAGTCTCCCGCGAAGAGCAGCCGGCCACGGGAACGGCGGAGAAACGCTTGCATCCGCCGGTAGTGACCCGGTGCTGGCAGGACGAGGGCTTCCTTCCTCGGGTACATGCGGATCCAGTCGGGATCGGGCAGGCGGCCAATGATGTCCTCGGCATCGCTTCGCAGCGCGGCCGTCATCTTGTCCGGGTGACGCTCGAGCAACTCGGTGCTGCGCCATCCGGAGCCATAGATGGCGATGAGCTCCTTGCCCTCGGGAACGTAGGCGGGACACCACTGCGAGTTCCTGTAGACGCCGGCAATGGGATGGCGACCGGGTCCGCTCGGGGTCACCGAAGCGTGCTGGACGGTGATCGGCCGCTCGTAACCGAAGAACAGGGCGATGTTTGCGGTGTAGCGGACAGCCCCGAGGTCCTCGCGGTCCTCTGGAGAGATCGAACCCTCCAGTCGCGCGGCCGCGGTGGCGGGAAGCGCGAGGACGGCGTAATCCGCGTTGACCGTTCCGCCCGAGTGGTGCACGGCAACCCCGCTCGCCGCGGCCTCGACGGCACCGACCCAGCATCCGGTGCGCACCTCGAGTCGCTGCGCCAACGCGTCGCACAGGGACGCCATGCCTTCGGCCAGGACCAGCATCTCCCAGCGGGCAGCGTGCCGCATCAGCGCTTTAGCAAACGCGGCCGACGCCTCATCGGCGCCGAAATAGAAAAAAGACTCGACGCCCGGACGGAGCAGATATTGATAACCAGCTTCGCCCACCACGCGGTGTCCCCAGCGCTCGACGGTTTCTCCTCGATCCATGCGCGCCAGGCTGGCCAGATCGGCGACGTGACTGCGCCGATCGAGCGCCCGACGGGCAAAGACGGACAGGGCTCGCAGCTTGCCGAACCAGGGGATCAGAGGAAAACGCCAGATGCCGTGTGGTGAACCGACCTCAAATGGCAGCTTGCCAAAAGGCGTCGCTGCCGCGTTCGGCGGCCGGTGCACGTCCACAGCGCTCAGCCGCAGCTCGCGCACGAGCTGTAAGGTTGCATCGAAGAAGTCAGTCAGAATGCTGGCGCCGGTGTTGATGACGAACTGGCCGACACGTTCCGTTCCGGTTCGACCCCCGATGTGCGGCTCGCCTTCGATCACCGTCACCCGGATCCCGGAGTTTGCCAGCCGATACGCGGCGCTGAGGCCCGCCACGCCGGCACCGACGACCACGCAACTGCGACTCATTCGTGCACTGACTCCACTGCCCTGCCGAGAGCCGCTTCAATAGCGGAGGTCGGCCCGCCGCGAAAGAGGCGCGTTCGAGTCTCGGTGAGGAAGGCGGCAGGAGACGCCCTAAATCTCCCTGAATAAGGAACCTGGGGTTCGTGGCACAGGCTTCAGCCCAATGCCAGTAAGTTAGGCTCCGGCACACCGCAGCAGCTCCCACGGCCCGAGGCCCAGAACCTCCTCTCCCGCATTGCCCGCGGGAGAGGATTGAGGTGAGGGTCCCGATTTCGATGCTCGCACAATCCCTTGTGGCTCAAACCCTCTGCCATGGCGGAAGTGCGGGGAGAGGGAAACTCCCGGGAAACTCCCCCTGCCTCTCCGGGAGAAAGATCGGCGTCAGCTTAACTCACTGGCATTGGGCTTCAGCCTGCGGGGCGCACAGTAACTCTGAAATCGCGGACCTCGTGCAAGTGATAGGGCAAATGCTCTGCGGCTCAAGGGCGCAAGTCGGGCATCAAATCGTGGATGACAGCCGCGCTGACGATGGTATGCTGCGCGTCCAGGAGGCGACCGATGAGCAGGTGTGCACGCAGCGTAGTGGCTTTTGGGTTGGTGATGCTGGTGGCCGGTGCGACGTGGGCGCAAGAGGCAGAGGCGTTCCGTGATCGGCAGCGGGCTCCCGGTGCGGCGCTCGGTGCCGCCTTCGCCAATTTGGTGTTCATGCCGGTGCGGGTCAGCATTTCGGTGATCGGGGCCGAGCTCGGTGGGTTCACCGGCTTCATGACCGCGGGCAACCGCCACGCGGCTGAGGATGTGTGGGCCCTGGTCGACGGTCACCAGATCCTGACCCCGGAGGTCCTCCAGGGAAAAGAGAACTTCCGCTTCGGTTCGCTGGAATTCGGCCCGCGTTGAGTCCATCGCCCATCACCCGGCGCTCGTGAGTCGTGAACCGGGTACCGGGGTTTGGCCTGCGGCCTCGAGGACGCCCTCGACCGCTGGTCTCCGGCCCCCAGACTCCTGCGACGAGAAGCGATTCCCGATCCCCGCAGCGCATGCTAGTGCTGTGCGCCGATGGCACCTGACATCGCCATTGTCGGCGGTGGGGTAATCGGCTGCGCGATTGCCTATGCGCTCGCCCACGCGGGCGCGGGCCGGATCCTTGTCATCGATCGAGGCGCCCCAGGCGCGGAGGCGTCCAACGCGGCGGCTGGGCTTCTGGTGGTGGCCGGCAGCCGCGCGCCACGCGGCGTTCTGTTCGAGCTGCGGCGCGCCAGCGCCACGATGTTCCCCGCCTTGGTGGACGCATTGCGGACCGAGTCCGGAATCGACGTGGAGTATCGTGACGCCGGACTTCTGGAGCTGGCGTTCACTGACGCGGAGGTTGACGAGCTCACCGGTCTGGTCGCGCGGCGGCGCGAACAGGGGTTCGTCGTGGAGCAGCTCGACGCGCGGGCCGTGCGCGAGTTGGAGCCGAGCGTCAGTCCGGCCGTCTGCGCCGGCGCCCTCTTTGCCGAAGATCGGGCGGTGAACAGCGAGCGTCTGGTGCAGGCGCTGCACCGGGCGGCGCAGGCGCGGGGCGTCGAGTGTCGCTTCGGCACGGGGCTGACCGCGGTGGAGACGGTGCGCGGCCGGCTCACGGCAATCAGTGCCGGAGCAGAGCGGTTCACGCCCGGATGGCTCATCATCGCGGCGGGCGCGTGGTCGCCGGAGGTCGGCGAACTGTTGCGCGTGAAGGTACCGGTCCGCCCGGACAAGGGTGAGATGGCCGCGGTGCGTCCAGCGCTTCCTCTCGGGCGCCCCGTGGTCTGGAACGAAGGGTATCTGGTGCCGCGCAACGACGGCGAGGTGCTGATCGGAAGCACGAGCGCGCGCGGCGCAACCGACAAATCGGTCAACGCCGAGTCTCTCGCACTGCTGTTGGGGCGAGCGGCACGCATGGTACCGGGCTTGGCTGGTGCGATCCCTGTGCGCACCTGGGCTGGGCTGCGGCCGTGCTCGACCATCCGCCGCCCGATCATCGGACTGGTGCGCGGCTACGCCAACGTCATCCTCGCCACCGGGCACCACCGCAGCGGGATCCTGCTCGCTCCCATCACGGGCAAGCTCGTGGCGGAGCTCGTCGTACACGGTCAGACGAGCATTCCGCTGCATCCGTTTGGGTATCGGCCGCGTTGATTGGCGGTCAGCGCTCAGCCTTCAGCAATCAGCAGTCCGAACTGCGCGTGTGACTGGCCGACCGCTGAGCGCAGACGGCTGATTGCTCCGACTCGGCGAATCTGGCAAAGGGGCGGCGATGCCACCGGAAGTGAAAACGAGCGACGTAACCTACCGACGCGACGGCGACACGCTGCGCGGGTATGCGGCGTGCCCCGAAGGGGAGCGGCCCTTCGCGGCGATCGTCCTGATTCCCGATGTGCGTGGCCTCTACGAACATTACCGTGACGTGGCGCGGCGGTTTGCCGCGCAGGGATTCCTCACACTCGCTGTCGATCTCTACAGCCGCGAGGGAGCGCCGGATCTCCCCGACCTGGAAGCGGTATTCCGCTGGATGCGCGGGTTGCCGGATCGCCGCGTCCTCGCGGATCTCCAGGCGGCGGTCGATTTCCTGGCGGCTCGTGATGACATACGCCCGGACGCAATTGGAATCACGGGGTTCTGCATGGGCGGACAATATGCGCTCATGGCGGCCTGTTCGATTCCACGCCTCGCCGCGTGCGTGAGTTGGTACGGGATGCTCCGCTACGCCGAGACCAGCAACATCAAGCCGGCCAACCCGCTGGACCTGGCGTCGAAGCTGGCCTGTCCCTATCTCGGCCTGTTCGGCGCGGAGGACGCCATCATTCCGCTCGCGGATGTCGAGGAGCTGCGGTCGATCTTGCAGCGCGAGAAGAAGAACTTCGAGATCAACATCTATCCCGGCGCCGGGCACGCGTTCTTCAATGATTCGCGCCCCGATGCGTACCGCCCCGAGGCGGCGGCCGACGCCTGGCCGCGGTGCGTGGCGTTCTTCCGGCAACACTTGAGCCGCAAGGCATGAGGCGTGTCAAGACTTCACCGGCAACGGCGGTGGACCTCTGCCTGCTGGTGCACCGTCGGCTGAGGCGGCCGACGGTGCAGCTCATTGCGGAATCAGATTGAATCAGATACGCTTGGGTCATGAAGATCCTCTCCGTCACCGAGGTGGCCCGCAATTTCAGCGCCGTGGTCGATACGGTGGAGCGCGACCAGGAGGAGATCGTGCTCGTCCGCAATCGCCGGCAGGTGGCCCGGTTGGTTCCGGAGGCGCCGCGGCAGGACGCGATGGAGGTTTTCGGTGACTTGTATCGTACCCTCGACGACCGGACGGCGGAGGCATTGTCGGCTGCGCTCTCGTCCCGCCGCAAGAGCCGGCGCGGTCGGGTCTCCGAGCTTAGGAATCCGTGGGCTGGTTGATCGACACCAGCATCTGGGTCGCCGTCGAGCGCGGGACGCTGGGTGCCGCGGACATTCACGCCGTTACCCGGCAAGAACCTGTCTATCTGTCACCCGTGAACCTTGCTGAACTCCGGTTCGGTACGGAACTGCTCCCGGCCGGGCCTTTGAAACAGAGGGCCAACGCCGCACTGCGCCGCTTGCGGCGCAAGCCACAGCTCCGAATGACGCTGGAAACCGCAGAGGTATTCGGGACCCTGGCTGCGAAACTGAAGAGGGCCGGGCGCGACCCGAACGTCCGCATCAACGACCTGTGGTTGGCGGCGCAAGCGATCCAGCACGGCTGCACGCTGCTCACGGCGAATGCCAGGGACTTCAAAGACATCCCGGGGCTGAAGATGATCGCGCTGCGGCTGCCGGCTGCGTGAGTATCAAGCCAGCCTTCTCCTGGTCATCGCCCATGTCAGGCGTGAGGCGTTTTCCCGACCCCTGACGCCTGACCCCTTGCGCCTTACGCGGTGGCGCCCCGCCGCTGCACCGATCGCTACCGGTGGTAGACGCGGGCATGGGCGATGAGGCCGTCGGCGTTCAGCTCGAGCAGTTCGACGGTGAGTTCGCTCGCGTCGGCGCCGTGGCGGACATACTCGATCACGACCGTACGCGGGCCTGTCGACACGGACACCGGCTCGAAGCGGAGGGTCGGATAGCGATCGAGACCGCGGCGAACGTACTCGCCGATCGCGCCGCGTCCGGTGAGCGTGTCGGTGTCGCCGACAAACGTCCGCACCCGCGCGCTGGTGTGACGGGCATCTGGTGCATAGAGGGCCATGATGCGGTCGGGTTCGTGCGCGTTCCATGCGGCGAGCCAGCGCTCGGCAAGCGAGGCGGATGGGGTGCGTTCAGCGGGCGCCAGCGGCCGCCGGTGGACGAGCGCCGGTGCCGCCTGATCGGTGGGCATCAGGAGCACCTCTTCGACGTTGACCCACGCGGGCCGGCTGGCGCACCAGACGATGGCGTCGGCAACGTCAGCCGCCGAGAGGGGGCGCGTGTCTTCATACACTCTGGCCGCGCGTTCGCGGTCGCCGTGGAAGCGCACCTCGCTGAACTCGGTCGGTACCAGACCGGGATCGACGCTGCTGACGCGAATGCCGGTGCCGAGAAGGTCCAGCCGCAGCCCCTTGTTCAGCGCTCGCACGGCGGCCTTGCTGGCGCAGTACACGTTGCCGCGCGGGTAGATTTCGTGTCCGGCAATGGAGCCGACGTTGATGATGTGGCCAAGGCCACGGGCGACCATGCCGGGGAGCACCGCCCGCGTGACGTACAGCAGACCTTTCACATTGGTATCGATCATCTCGTCCCAGTCGTCTTCGACGCCTTCGTGGAGCGGCTCGAACCCGCGTGAGAGGCCGGCGTTGTTCACCAGCACGTCGATAGCGACAAACGGTTCGGGAATGGCCGCCACGGCCGCGTGCACCGCCGAGCGGTCACGCACGTCAAGCTCGATCAGGTATGATTCAATGGCGAGCTCCGCCGCCAGTTCGCGCAGGCGTTCGATCCGTCGCGCGGCGAGCACCAGCCGCACGCGGCCGAACCCGAGCGCGAACGCCCGCGCTGTCGCCGCGCCAATGCCGCTCGATGCGCCGGTGATGAAAACGACCATGTCTCGTTCCTCCCGAGGGACGGTAGTCTAGCTGGGTGCTCAGAGGCCCGCGAGTACAGGGGGCGAGCGGGAGATGGCATCCCGGGGCTCGAGTGTCCCGGCGGTGCGACGACCCCCAGCAGGCTGCTGAAAAAGGGTGTTCCACCCACCCTTCGAGTGCCTCAGGGTGAGCGGAACATCTTGTCCCACAAGGACTTTCCCGCTCATGCTGAGGCTCTCGAAGCATGAGCGCGCCCTTCTTCAGCATCCTGCTAGGGCGTTGACGTGGCCGTCCACGTCATGGTGACCGTCGGCGTTGGCGTCTCCGTGGGGATCGGCACGGGCGGCAGCGGAGTCGCGGGAGCGTCGGCGAGAACCAGCATGTTGGCGACGTCCTCTTGGTATTGCATATCCCTCCCCAAGGCGATGCGTTCACGCCGTCGCGCTCGGTTACTCGCCGACCTGACACTCGTCTTACGTCCGACCCGCGGCGTTTTTGCAGGAAGGCTCGCGCAGGGCGCCACCCCTCCATCTATGGGCACCCCGCTGTGCTGCTTCGCGCCTGCCTTGAAGCGATCCGGGGCCCGTGTTACACGAAATGCCCCACGGCCAACGCGATACGCGCCCATAGCTCAGATGGATAGAGCGTCTGACTACGAATCAGAAGGTCGGCTGTTCGAATCAGCCTGGGCGCGCTTTCTTTTCAACCACTTAGCCAATCTGTGAGCGCGGTGCCCGAGAGTCAGATGCTCACTGTGCCCGGAATTGTGCCCGCGAGCTTCATCGAGCCGGCGAAGCGGCGTCGGCGAGGTCGCCCTCGCTGACGCTGTTGTATCTCAAACACGCTCCGGGTCTTGTGCCCGGTCATCGTCATGGGGACCGGTGACGTCGTGATCCGTTACCCGAGCCGTCAGGTCTCCCTGGCGGCTCGCTTGCGACTGGAGGAACGTTGGTGCCGGTGGTATTGTCCCTCATCGGGAGCAGATCCACATGGCCGGAGCAGCGCTAGAGTCCCGCGTCGAAGCCCTGGAGGCAGAGTTGGCTCGCCTGAAGGAGCAGCTGAAGGGACCAGTCCCCTGGTGGGAGGAGATCGGGACGTTTGCCAACGACCCCATCTACGCGCGGGCGATGAAGCTGGGCCGAGAGTACCGCCGATCCCTCCGTCCGACAGGCAAGAAGCAACCGGCCCGGCGCGATGGTCGTTCTCGACACCGATCATCTTAGCCTGCTCGATCACGAGAGCGGCGCCGCGGCGGGAGAACTCGCCGCCCGCCTCTCAGCCGTTGCGTCGGACGGCATCGCGACCACGATCGTCAATGTGGAGGAGCAGATGCGCGGTTGGCTTGCTTATCTCGCACGGGCGCGCACCGTCGGCGACCAAATCGCCGCCTACGGTCGGCTTGCTCGCTACCTGCGCCGATACACGCGTGTCACCATCCTCGATTTCGACGCCGCAGCTGGCGTCGAGTTCCAACGCCTTCGGAAAACGCACCGGCGAGTCGGAGCCATGGACCTCAAGATTGCTGCAGTGGTCCTTGCGCGTGATGCGACGCTGCTGACGAGAAACCTGTCGGACTTCCGGCACATCGGCAACCTCAAAGTTGAGGACTGGATTTCGTAAGCGAGAAAGGTGAACGACTCACCCCTCTGGCAGGGTCTCACCACGGCCCGGGCGCTTGCCTTTGACGGCGTACGATAACTCGTAGAGGTTAGCCGCGGCGAGCAACGCGCCAAGCAGCGCCAGCAGCGGGACCAGCGCGGAACTCACGGCTACGTCCCAGTCCTGGTGGGAGTGAGCAGTACCTCGCCAAGCGTGGAACTGCCGAGCTCCGACAGCGTATCGGACACGGCATACCCCGCTTGTTCGAGCAGTACCTTGCGTACGAGAGAACACATGGCCACAAGGTCAATGCCCACGGTATCGTGCCTGTTCATCAGGAATGCGATCTTGAGCTTTGTTCGCACTCGGCCTCTCCAAGCAGAGCATTGATGCCCGCAGTCGCACGCGCCCCACCGCTGCTCGCCGCCCTGGCGGGCCTCAACGACCTGCTGCCCTGAACCGGAAGCATCGCACCACCGGCGCAACTCGGGCTACTCGGAACCTACGCCCGCACTTCGTCGATGGGCACTTCACCGTCGGCAGCACGCTGCTGGAAGCCTGGGCAAGCCAGAAGAGTTTCCGGCGCAAGGACACGCCCGCGGCGCCGCGCGACGATGACCCCGGCAATCCGCCGGTAGCCTTCCACGGCGAGCGGCGCAGCAATGCGACGCACCAGTCGACTGATGAGCGACAATTACTTTACGACCGGTAAGAATAGTTGACGCCGGACAGTCGACCGCCGGCGGAGAGAAAAGAGGCAGGCGACTTTTTCGACAGTCGGCCGGCCGCGCGGGCGGCGGGTAGATTTCCCACCCGGGGGGCACCGACCGGTGCGTGGCGGGGCACGCTCGTGCGCAGTGCGTCCAGCTCCGCCTCGGCGTGAAGCAAGTTGACACAGTTCCGCGGTGCGGCGTGGGATGCGGGGTATGACGAGACAAAACCAACGTAAAGCTTGCTCAGAAGGTCATCGTCGATCAGGCTGCGCGCTCGCTAAGGGTGACGTCGTAACCGCCGATCCCAGACGGGGACCGCAAGCCCGAGTCGGATCTCTGGCGCCATTTCGAAGCGCTGCGGCCCGCCCTCTTGGGTGCGCTGCTCGACGCGGTGGTGTGCGCGCTACGGGATCTCCGCCACGTCCGCCGGCCAGGCCTGTGATGAGCGACAATGACTTTTGCCGGCAGGAGTAGCCGACGCCAGACAACGGATGCTTTTTACGGATCCGGACGCGCCGCTGAAGGATCTCTTCTGTAGACTGCGTACTCACCCCCGCTGCTGGTCCAGATCTTCCGATACTCTTGCATGATGTACTGCATGAGTCGTGGGTTGTACGTGGCCGGGGCACCGAGGCCGAACTCCGGGTAACGGCGCTGCGAGAGCACGACCACGTCGGTATCCTTCTGTTCCAGCTCGGCGATGAATCCCAGCTCGTCATCGGTGGTTGCCAGCCATCCGGGCCATACAGCTGGATCCCTGGTTGGGGACTTCCGTTCGGCTAGAAAGTTGATCAGGCGTTCTTCGGGGATCACGGCCACGTAATCGTCTGGCGACGTGGTGGCGCGGATGTGGTCGATCGCTTCCTTGAGGGGCTCTCCCGCGCGCGGTGTCGTGCGAATGCTTCCGCGGGGGTATTCGAGGACGTATGAGTAGTCCTGGTAGATCCTCGATATGGAAACGGCGCCGCTCAGCACGGCGGCCGCCACGACGAGCGGCACCGCAATGGGCGCCCGCCGGGGAGCTACGAGAGAGACAATCACGCGCACCAAGAAGATCACCAGGAATGGCGCGAAGAAGCCATAGTAAGCAGGCCAGTTAACCCGGAGAACCCAGCGTAGGGCCACGAGCACGTTGAATATGGCGACGACGAAGAGGGCGCGGCTCTCGACCCTGCCAGCGCGGCGGTTGCTCGCCAGAGCGACTGCCGCGACCAGGGCCCAGCCCATGGGGGCCCAGACGAACGGCTTCCCAACGGGCAGGAAGTCGCTGAGGAGCTGGTGGCCGGAGAGGAACGGAACCAGGAGCACCCCGGCCACCACCACCGCCCCCAGGGATCGTCGAGACCCCCCTGCCGCGGCGAGGTGTAGGCCTGCAGCCACCAGCGCTGCCGCCACGGGAAACACCAGGCCGTATTGCAGCAGAGCGCGCTGGATGATGGGTGCGTGTGACGGGAGCACGAAGGCTAAGTACGCCGGTTCGGCGATCTCGAAGGTGCGGATACGATAGACGTTGTCGAAGACCAGCTGGCGCCAGGGCACGAGCGAGGCGAAGGTCAGTGCCACGCCAGCCGACAACAGCAAGCCCGGGAAGACCAAGGCGGCGGTCGCCCGGCGTCGCCCCCGACCATCCCCGCGCAACAACCAAGCGGCCGCCATCATGGTGCCGAACGCTGCGGCGCCGAATTCGACCTTGCTGAGACCTGCTGCCGCCGTGCAGAGGCTCGCACCCATCAGCTTGCGGGTGTCGGGACGGTCGAGATCCGCAATGACCAGGGCAACTGCGGCGGTGGAGAAGAACACGGCGAAGGTCGCCGCGAAAGTGTTGGGAAGGATCCAGTTGAACAGACCGGGCTGGAACGCGAGCATCCAGAATCCGGCGAGACCCACCGCGGACTCGAGCGCTGTCAGAAATCGGCGGGAGATGTACCAAAGCAGGCAAGACTCGGCGAGAAGCAGAGCGATCCCGGCACCGTAGGCAACGTTCAAGTGGATTCCGAAGATCCGAAAGAGAGTCGCGATGGCGTAGGCTCCCACGGGGCCGTAGGCGCTCAGGGTATCCCGGTACAGAAGTGCCCCGCCTGCTACCAGCGCAGCGCGGTCGAGTGCGACCCCGCAGTCGACGGTCACACTCCCCCAGCGCTTCCAGCTTACGACAAGCAGCGCGGTGAACAGCAGCGTGAGCACCGCCAGAGCGAGTCCCAAGACCAGCCAATTGACTGCCGCGCGGTCTGTTGGGCCGGCGCGCACCCCGTGCTTTGCTTCCGTGTCGTGAGGTACAGGAGGTCCCACGGTCCCCCTCGGCTCTACCTCAACGCTCGTTGCTTCGGTTGGCGTCAACCGCTCCGCCGTCGTGCCGGCGCGTCGCCAGGACGTGAACCGTTGCGCCACTGCGGAGGATCGCCTCCAGGACGCTCAGTGCGCAGGCAGCCGGCGTTGCCAGCGTGAGCAGCAGCCACATTCGCAGCCACGTGGCACCGTCGGCGCGACGCGAATCTCCCTGGCCGGCTCGCTGCAGGAAGGTGTACAGCTGGTTGGGCCGCTGGCTGGAGAAGCGGTTGAGGGCACTTTGAATCCAGCCGAAAGGGTTCTGGCGCAGCGAGAAATGATGCGCGGGACCGCATCGGAACCCGCAGCGCTCGATCAGGCGACGCAGGGCGGACAGGGGGAAGTGGTAGAGGTGGCGCGGTGCGTCCAGGTGAAACCAAGCCGGCCCGCTCGCGCGCGCTTGCAGGCTCGAGAAGTTGGGAACTGCAACGATCAGCCGGCCTCCTGGTCGCAAGATACGGTGACACTCCTCAAGGGTAGCAAACGGATCGGGCAGGTGTTCGAGGACGTGCCACAGGATTACCTGGTCGAAGGAGCACGCGGCGTAGGCCGCGTCGGAGAGCTTCGGCGCGATGCGGACTTCCGCGCGTGTATCGGTGCCCTTCACCGCTTCCTCGCTCATCTCGACTCCGTTGACACGAAAGCCCCGGTCGGCGAGGGCGCTGCAGAGGACACCGCGTCCGCAGCCGACGTCCAGCACCTGCGCTCCCGGTAGCAGACCACGGGACAGGAATGCGATGTGCCGCGCCGCCACCACGCGAACCAGCCATTCGACGGGCGCCCGGAACTTCGCTCCCAGTGGTCCGTAGTACTCGCTGGGATAGAAGCGGTTGACCTCCTCTGTCCCGAGCATCGGGAAGAACCGCCCCAGACCACAGGTGGTGCACACCACGACCGGCGGTTCGATACCTTCCACCGTGAAGCGAGGTCGCACCTCGGTCGCGTCGCACACCGGACATTCCGACGCCTTCAGCGTTCTCGCGCCGTGAATCTTACGGACACGGCGGTCGTACAGTCCCAAGCCGGCTTCCTGAATGAGGGTTCCCGATACGGTGCAGCCGCTCTCGTCAGTAACGGAGCCTGCCAGGTCTCGGCGAGCAGGTCAATTGCCCTGCTCGCGTGACGTCAGAGCCGAACTCGAGAGCCGCTTGGCCTCAATCTGTTCGTTGGTCAGCGCGTGGGCAGAGAGCGGCGGGCGGGCGCCGAGCACTTGGCTTCATCCGTCCACGTGCCAAAGCTCAATTGCCGAGATACAGGGCGATGGCCTCATCCAGTCGTGCCATCACCTGGGCGGACGACTGGCCGATCAGTTCGTGCAACCTGGCCTTGCTGACTTGGCGGATGCCGGCAATCACCGCGAACGACACGCGCTTCCCCGGCGCCGCAACTCGGAGGCGGAGCGGCCAGATTTCCGGGATACGCGCCGACAGTGGCACGACGACGACGGACTCGAGTCGCTCGTTGTACACCGAGTTTGAAACCACGATGGCCGGCCGCACCTTTCCCAGCTCGGGCGGGCTTGCCGGCTCCAGGTTGATCCAGTACACGCTGCCGCGTCTCATCGCCGCTTCCGCTTTGGCGGCCGGGCGAGGTCCGCGCGGTCCCACGCATCGAGCCAGGCACGCTCATCGGGGTGCTGTCGAAGGAACTCCGTATAGCGGTCGGCCGCCGCGATCATCTGCTGGCGGCGTACTTCCTGCCGGAGAACTGATCGAACATACGTCGTGAGACTCTGCGAGGCCGGCTTGACCCGCTCGAGTTCCGCAAGCAGCTCCCCCTCTACCTTGATGGTAGTTGCCTTCATGCTCGCGGAGTAGCATGCAGGATGCCCGCGAACAAGGGCGAGATCCCGTGCGGGGCGCATTGGGCGAGGAAGTGGCGATCAGGAAATGCGGCTGGATTGCCGCACGCCATGACTTCTCGGCCGGACCTCTAGCCAGATGTAATCCGTGAAAAAGCATGCTAAAAGGGGACGCACGCCAATCACGCGGTCCGAAGAAGGGAGTTCGATCATGCATCGTTTCGTTGTTCTGGTCGTCCTGACGCTGGCGCCGGCGTTCGCCTCACTCGCCAACGCCGCAACCTGGGATCTCGACCCGGCGCACACCAACGTGCAGTTCGGGGTCCGTCACTTGATGGTGTCGACCGTGCGGGGACAGTTCCGCGCCGTGCGCGGCAGGGCCGACATCGACGAGGGCGACCCCACCAAGTCCTCCGTCGAGGTGACCATCGACGCGGCCAGCATCGACACGCGCGAACCGAAGCGCGATGACCATCTGCGCGGCCCGGACTTTTTCGACGTCGCCAAGTATCCGAGCATCACGTTCAAGTCGAAAAAGGTCACCAAGGTCGGTGCGGACAAGTTCCAGGTGAGCGGCGACCTGACGATCCGCGGCGTCACGAAGGAGGTCGTGCTCGATGTCGAGGGCTCGCCGCAGCCGCTCAAGGACCCCTTCGGCAACACCAGGTTGGGCGGCGGCGCGCACACGAAGATCAACCGGCAGGACTTCGGCATTACCTGGAACAAGGCGCTGGATAGCGGCGGGCTGGTCGTCGGTGACACCGTCGACATCACGATCGACGTCGAGCTGACGAAAACCGCCGCTGCCGGCGAGGGGAAGTGATTCCCCCGCTCCGTTGCCACCTAGACTAGTCTAGAGCTCCGTCAGGAATGTCGCCGCCGGAGCCCCCTCGAGAACGGTCGCGAGGCCGGCGCCATGGGTGGCCAGATTGCCCATGTGCGTCTGGAACGCCGCGTCATCGACGTACCGCTCGTAAACCACGAACGTGTGCGGGTCATCGTTCCGCTGATGAATCGTATAGGTCAGCGTGCCGGGCTCGCTCGACTTGACGGTTTCCATCAACTTGCGGAACGCCACCTTCGCCTCCTCGACCTTGTCCGCTTTGACTTTCAGCTCTGCCAACAGTGTGACCATTTCTCCTCCTCTTCTCTGGTTCCTGGTCCACGGGCCAGGTTTTCTACTAATAGACCATCGACGGCAGGCGTGAAAACAGGGGTCAGGAATGAAGACGAGACCGCGGCGCGGCGGGCAGGGACAGGGATCTTTCACGCGGGTTCAGAGGAAAAGACTGTGGCCTGCCGCTCGAATGGAATGAATCCATGAGCGACCCGCAACCGGCTCTCGAGCGCTGGCGCGAGCGCAGCGGACTGCTGCTAGCTCCAGTCGCGTTCGCGGCCGTATGGGGCGCACCCTTCGATCTGCCTGGACCCGCCCACCGGCTGGCGGCGATTCTCGCGGCCGTGGTGGTGCTCTGGGTGACCGAAGCCATCCCGATGGCGATCACCGCGTTTCTCGGTGTCGCCGCCGCGGTGGTCTTGCGCGTCGCCCCAGCCACCGCGGCGTTTGCCCCCTTTGCCGATCCGCTCATCTTCCTGTTCATCGGCACCTTCATGCTGGCGCAAGCCATCTATTACCACGGCCTCGACCGCCGCTTCGCCTTCGCCATCCTCGGGCTCCGAGGGGTTGGGGGGCATCCCGGTCGCGTGCTCGCCGCTTACGCATTCGTCTCGTGCGCGCTGTCGCTGTGGATCAGCAACACCGCCACGACGGCGATGATGTACCCGATCGGCATCTCGATCCTTTCCGTTCTCGAATCCCGGGCGGGCAGGCGCGTCCCGGCCGGGTACGCCACGGCGCTACTGCTCTCCAATTCCTTCGCCGCGTCCATCGGTGGCCTCGGCACTCCCGTGGGCACTCCCCCCAATCTGATTGGGATCGGTTTCCTCCGCCGCGAGACCGGCGTTGAGGTGCCGTTCTTCTCCTGGATGGCGCTGGGGTTGCCCGTGGTGATGCTGCTGTACGCGTGGAGCGTCTTCAGCCTGCGGCGCGGGGGCGCCCGGCGCACCGCGCCGTTCCATGGCATCGCCGCCATGATCGCCGCCGAGCAGAAGACCGCCGGACCATGGACCCGCGGCCAGATCAACACGCTGATCGCCTTTGCCGCAACCGTGTTCTTCTGGGTTTTCCCGGGTCTGGTGGCGCTCGTCGCCAGCCAAACGCACCCGCTCTATCAGCAACTCGTTGCCACGTTTCCCGAAGGCGTCGTCGCCCTCCTCGGCGCCGGGCTCCTGTTCGTCCTTCCCACCAACTGGCGCCGGCACGAGTTCACGTTGAGCTGGAGCGAAGCGGTGAAAATCGACTGGTGGATCGTTTTTCTTTACGGGGGCGGAATCGCGCTCGGGACTCTCGCGTTCCAGACGGGTCTGGCCGAGGCGATGGGCCGCGGTCTCACCAGCTGGCTCGGCGTCGAGAGTCGCCTGGGCCTCCTGGCCTTGTCCACCGTCATGGCGACGCTGCTCTCCGAGACCACCAGCAACACGGCGTCGGCGAACATGGTCGTGCCGGTCGTGATCGCCTTCGCCCGCTCCGCTGGAATCGATCCGGTGCTCCCGGCCATCGGTGCGACCATGGGCGCTTCACTCGGCTTCATGCTGCCGGTGTCGACCCCGTGCAACGCGATCGTCTACGGGTCGGGGCGAATCCCGCTCACGGCAATGATTCGTTACGGGCTGGCGCTCGATCTCATCGGCGCCGTCGCCATCACGCTGGTGCTCAGCGTGCTCGGCCCGATCGTCATCGGGTGACGGCTCACGCGAAT
>Ga0316622_100000068_pt1 | contig 45275 bp, 41 predicted proteins | sample OWC_Aug_OW2_C1_D_FD_207646 | JGI IMG/M metagenome (GOLD analysis project Ga0316622, IMG submission 207646) | Wetland soil microbial communities from Old Woman Creek delta, Ohio, United States - OWC_Aug_OW2_C1_D5_C | ecosystem: Environmental > Terrestrial > Soil > Wetlands | place: USA: Ohio... | reverse complement strand
TCGACGTGACCACCGTGCTCGCGAAGTCGAGCAACGTCGGCATCGTGAAGATCGCGCTCACGCTCAAGCCCGCCGAGATGTGGGGCGCCTTCGACAGGTTCGGCTTCGGTCGCGTCACGGGCTCGGGGTTCCCGGGCGAGTCCGCCGGCATCCTCACGGGCTTCGAGCACTGGCGGTCGATCGGCCAGGCGACGATGTCGTATGGCTACGGTCTCTCGGTCACGCCGCTGCAGCTTGCGCAGGCCTATGCCGTGCTCGGCTCGGGCGGCATCCGCCGGCCCCTGAGCCTGCGCAAGCTCGACGCGCCGCCCCCGGGCGAACGGGTTTTCGACGAGACGGTCACGCGCGAGCTGGTGCGCATGATGGAGAGCGTCGTGAGCGACGCCGGCACCGCGCGTCGCGCGGCCGTCATCGGCTATCGCGTCGCCGGCAAGACGGGCACTTCGTGGAAGGCCTCCGAGGCCGGCGGTTACGCCACGAACAAGTACATGGCCGTGTTCGGCGGCGTCGTCCCGGCCAGCAATCCGCGCCTCGCGGCGGTAGTGATCATCGACGAGCCCACCGGCGGCGCCTACTACGGGGGCGAGGTCGCCGCGCCGGTTTTCTCCGCGGTGATGTCGGGCGCGCTGCGCCTGCTCGCGGTCCCGCCGGACGGACTGCAGCGCGTGCCGGCGACGACGCTGGTGCAGGCGCAGGACCCATGGTGAACACCGTGGCCACAAGCGACAGCACTCCGGTGTACCAGACGACCCTCGCGGCGGTGCTCGACGGCATCGTGCTTCCGCTGCGCGACGTACGGGTGACGGACCTGACGCAGGACAGCCGCCAGGCGACGCCCGGTGCGGCCTTCATCGCCTGCCAGGGACGCACGTCTCACGGACTCACCCATGCGCCGGCGGCTGTCGAGCGGGGTGCCGTCGCCGTGCTGTGGGAGCCCGTGCCGGGCCTCGAGATACCGGCGTTGCCGGCCCACGTCGCGGTGCACGCGATCCCGGACCTCGGACGGCGCGTCGGCGAGCTCGCGGATCGATTTTTCCGCCAGCCGTCCGCAGATCTCCAGGTGGCGGGACTCACGGGCACGAACGGCAAGACCACGAGTGCCTACCTGCTCGCACAGGCGGCGGATCTCGTCGGCCGCCAGGGCGCCTATCTCGGCACCATCGGCTTCGGCCGCCCCGGGGCGCTGCGCGATGCCGGTCTCACGACGCCGGACTGCGTGAGCGTGCACCGGCGGCTCGCACAGGCCCGCGATGCGGGCGCAAGGACCATGAGCGTCGAGGTGTCGTCGCATGCGCTGGACCAGGGGCGTGTCGCGGGCGTGCGGTTCGACACTGCGGTCTTCACCAACCTGACGCGCGACCATCTCGATTATCACGGCACGGTCGAGGCTTACGGAGAGGCGAAGGCAAGCCTGTTCCGCATGCCGGGCCTGCGCCGCGCAGTCGTCAACGTGCGCGACGACTTCGGCCTGAGTCTCGCCGAACGACTCGATCCCGCGCTCGACCGCACGGTCTTCTCCACGTCGAACGAGGTCTGGGCGGCCGGCGGTGCGAGCTGGATCCGCGTGCCGGAGCTGCGCGCCAGCACGGCGGGACTCACGCTGCACATCGAGAGCAGCTGGGGCGGCGGCACGCTGCGTTCGCGCCTGGTGGGCGAATTCAACGCCGAGAACCTGCTGGCCGTGCTCGGCGTATTGCTCGGCTGGAACGTGCCGCTGCAGCAGGCGCTGGTCGCGCTTGCGACCTGTGCCGCACCGCCGGGCCGCATGGAGGCATTCGGCGGCGGCGCACAGCCGCTGGCACTGGTCGATTACGCGCACTCGCCGGATGCGCTGGCGAAGGTGCTCGATGCGGCTCGCGCACATGCGCGTGGACGCCTCTTCTGCGTGTTCGGCTGCGGCGGCGACCGCGACCCCGGCAAGCGGCCACTCATGGGAGCGATCGCCGAGAACCTCGCCGACGTGGTCGTCGTCACCGACGACAATCCTCGCACCGAGAATTCGCGCGCCATCATCGAGCAGATTTTGGCCGGCATGCGGGATGCGGACTCGGCGCACGTGATTGCCGGGCGCGCCGAGGCGATCCACTACGCGCTCACCGAGGCGGACGCGGGCGACGTCGTCGTCATTGCCGGCAAGGGCCACGAGGATTACCAGATCGTCGGCCGCGAAGTGCGGCCGTTCAGCGACCGTGCGGTGGTGCTCGACGCGTTGGGAGTCGAGGCATGATCCGCGATCTCGCGGAACTCGCGCGCGTGACCGGTGGCTTCCTGCACGGGGCCAATGCCGCCTTCGGCCGCGTCGCGACCGACACGCGCGATCTCGAGCCCGGCGCGTTGTTCGTGGCGCTGCGCGGGGAACGTTACGACGGGCACGACTTCGTGCCGCAGGCGGCCTCCCGGCAGGCCGCGGGCGCGCTCGTGAGCCGGCTGGCCTCCACGCCGATCGCGCAGGTCGTCGTGCCGGACACGCTCGCGGGGCTGTCCGCCTTCGCGCACGCCTGGCGACGCCACTTCGACGGAACCGTCATCGGCATCACCGGCAGCAACGGCAAGACCACGGTGAAGGAGATGACGGGCGCGATCCTCGCGCGCACCGGCTCCTGCCTCGTGACGCAAGGCAATCTCAACAACCACATCGGTGTGCCGCTGACCCTGTCGCGACTCGAGCCGACGCACCGCTTCGCGGTGATCGAGATGGGCGCCAACCACCTGCGCGAAATCGCGCACCTCGCATCGCTGGCGGAGCCGGACGTCGGCCTGGTGATCAACGCCGGTCCGGCGCACCTCGAAGGCTTCGGCGGCATCGACGGCGTCGCGCGCGGCAAGGGCGAGATGTTCGAGGCGCTCCGCATCGAGGGCACCGCGGTCATCAACGCGGACGACCGCTTTGCCGCCTACTGGCACGGTCTCGCGCGCGCGGCGGGCCGCATCGTCACCTTCGGCATGCGCGAGCGGGCGGACTTCAGTGCGATCAGCGCGGGCAGCCGGCTCGTGAACGCCGGCGTCGCCAGCGAGTTCGAGCTTGCCTGCCCGCTCGGCCGGCGCCACGTCAGGCTCGCGCTGGCCGGCGATCACAACGTCATGAATGCGCTCGCCGCCGCCGCGACGGCATACGCTGCGGGCGCCAGTCTCGATGCGATTGCCGATGGCCTGGCCGCGATGCGGCCGGTGTCGGGACGCCTCGCGTTCCGGCCTGCGCTCGACGGGGCGCGGCTGATCGACGACACCTACAACGCCAACCCCGGCTCGATGCGTGCCGGCCTGCGCTACCTGTCCTCGATCCCGGGTGAGCACTGGCTGGTGCTCGGCGAGATGCGGGAGCTGGGCACGGATTCGGCGCAACTGCACGCGGAGATCGGCGAATACGCCCGCCAGTGCGGCGTCACGCGACTGCTGGCGGTCGGCGAGGACGCGCGACACGCCGTCGAAGCCTACGGCCCGGGCGCCTCGTGGTTCGCCGGCATCGAGGACCTGATCGCCGCAGCGAAGTCCGGGCTCGGCCACGGCGTGACCGTCCTGATCAAGGGCTCCAGGGCGAACCGTCTCGAGCGCGTCGCCGATGCGCTCGCCGTGGATGGCACGGCCACCGGCGGGGGGAGCCACTAGCATGCTGCGCTACATCGCCCAGTGGCTCACGGAGTATTACTCCGGCTTCAACGTCTTCAGTTACCTGACGCTGCGCGCGATTCTCGCGGCGCTGACAGCACTCCTGATCTCCTTCCTGGTCGGTCCGGCGATGATTCGCACGCTCGCCGACAAGCAGGTCGGGCAGCGTGTCCGCTCCGACGGTCCGCAGAGCCACCTGTCCAAGGCGGGCACGCCGACCATGGGCGGCGCATTGATCCTGGTCGCGATCGTCGCGGGAACGCTGCTGTGGGCGGATCTCGGCAACCGCTTCGTCTGGATCACGCTCGCGGTCACCGTGGCCTTCGGCCTGATCGGATTCTGGGACGACTACCTCAAGCTGGTGGTCGGCGACTCGCGCGGCTTGATCGCGCGTTACAAGTACTTCTGGCAGTCGGTCGCGGGCCTCGGCGCAGCCGTCGCGCTCTACGCCATGGCACGGACCGAGGTCGAGACGACACTCATCGTCCCGTTCTTCAAGGCCTTCGTGCTTCCGCTCGGGCCGCTGTTCGTCGTGTTCGCCTACTTCGTGATCGTGGGCTCGAGCAACGCCGTCAACCTGACCGACGGCCTCGACGGACTCGCCATCATGCCGGCGGTGCTCGTGGCCGGGGCGCTCGGTGTTTTCGCCTACGCCTCGGGCAACGTCGTTTTCGCCGGCTATCTCGGCATTCCGTACATCGCGGGCACCGGCGAGGTGCTGGTGATCTGCGCGGCGATCTTCGGCGCGGGGCTCGGCTTCCTGTGGTTCAACACCTATCCCGCCCAGGTGTTCATGGGCGACATCGGCGCGCTCGCGCTCGGTGCAGCGCTCGGCGTGATCGCGGTGATCGTCCGGCAGGAAATCGTGCTGTTCATCATGGGCGGCGTCTTCGTGATGGAGACGGTGTCCGTCATCCTGCAGGTGGGCTCCTTCAAGCTGCGCGGCAAGCGGATCTTCCGCATGGCGCCCATCCACCACCACTTCGAACTCAAGGGCTGGGCCGAGCCGAAAGTGATCGTCCGTTTCTGGATCATCACCGTGATCCTCGTGCTGGTCGGCCTCGCGACGCTCAAGCTGCGATGACACGCGCCGTGCACAACCTCGCTCCGCTCGAAGCCGGGACACGCGCGCTGGTGCTCGGTCTCGGTCGCACCGGTCTCTCGTGTGCCCGCTACCTGGACCGCAAGGGCCTCGCGGTGCGGGTGGCCGACACGCGCGCCGAGCCTCCGGGAGCGGAGGCGCTGCGCGCGCAGGTCCCGCAGGCCGAGCTGCGCACCGGACGGTTCGATGCAAGCCTGCTCGACGGGGTTGCCCAGGTAGTGATCTCGCCGGGCCTGTCGCTGCGGGAACCGGTCGCGAGCGAAGCGGCGGGCCGTGGATTGCCCGTGGTGGGCGACATCGAACTCTTCGCGCGGGACGCGCAGGCGCCGGTCGCGGCGATCACCGGCACCAATGGCAAGAGCACGGTGACGGCGCTGCTTGCAGGCCTCGCGACTGCCGCGCAACGCACGGCGGTCGCCGGTGCCAACCTCGGCGAGCCGGCACTCGACCTGCTCGAGCAGCCGGCGCCCGATCTGTACGTGCTCGAACTCTCGAGCTTCCAGCTCGAGACGACGTACTCGCTCGAGACGACGACCGCGACGGTGCTCAACGTCACGCCGGACCACATGGACCGTTACGACTCGCTGGCGGATTACGCCGCAGCGAAGGCGCGCATCTTCGATGGATGCAAGGTCGCGGTAGTCAACGCCGACGACTCCCTGGTCCGCCGCATGCCGCGCGCCGCGCAGCGGGTCCTGACGTTCAGCCTCAAAGACGCGCACGCCGACTATTCCCTCGCGCGCGATCCGGAGCCGGTGCTGACCTGCCGTGGCGAGCCCCTGCTGCCCCTCTCGGCCATGCGGCTGCAGGGCCTGCACAACGCGGCGAACGCGCTCGCGGCGCTGGCGATGTGCGAGGCGCTCGAGCTGCCGCGTGGGCCCGTCCTCGATGCGCTGGCCGCTTTCGGCGGCCTGCCGCACCGTGCGCAGTGGGTCGCGGACGTCGGCGGAGTGCGCTTCGTCAACGACTCGAAAGGCACCAACGTGGGCGCCACGATCGCCGCGGTGTCCGGCATGAGCGGGCCGCTGGTGCTGATCGCAGGCGGCGACGGCAAGAACCAGGACTTCGACGAGCTGCGCGACGTCTTCCGCGGCAAGGTCCGCCACGCCGTGCTGATCGGGCGCGATGCGCCGCGACTCGCGGCGACGCTCGAAGGCGTCTGCAGCACCGAGCGCGCGACCGACATGCCCTCCGCCGTGCGGGCGGCGCGAGTTGCGGCACGAGCGGGCGACACGGTGCTGCTGTCGCCTGCCTGCGCCAGCCTCGACATGTTCCGCGATTACACGCATCGCGGCGACGAGTTCGCCGCCGCCGTGAGGAGTCTCGCTGGATGAGCACCGCGACCATGACCTACGCCCGCTCGACCGGTCACCCGCGCCGCCTGGTGCTCGACTCCTGGGTGACGGGCGCGGTGGCTGCGCTGCTGCTCATCGGCCTGGTGATGGTCGCCTCGGCATCGATCGGCGTGTCGGACCGCGAGAGCGGCCAGCCGTTCTTCTATTTCGAGCGCCAGCTGATCTACGTCGGGATGGGGCTCCTGGCCGCGATCGTCGCCATCGCCATTCCGACCAGCGTCTGGGAGAAGTACTCGATCTATCTGCTGGGCGGCGCGTTCCTGCTGCTCCTCCTCGTGCTCGTCCCCGGCGTTGGCCACGAGGTCAACGGCAGCCGCCGCTGGGTGCGCCTTGGCTTCATGAACTTCCAGGTCTCCGAACTCGCGCGAGTGATGCTGCTCACCTACATCGCGAGCTATGCCGTGCGACGCGCGGACGAGCTGAGCTCCGACTTCAAGGGATTCATGAAGCCGGTCGCGGTCCTCGTGGCCGCCGCGGTGCTGCTGCTCGCAGAGCCTGATTTCGGCGCTGCGACGGTACTGATGGCCACGGGCCTCGTCGTGCTCTTCCTGGCGGGCGCGCGGTTGCACCACCTCGCCGTCCCGATCGTGCTCGGCGTCGGTGCGATGGGTGCGCTCGCCGTCACCTCTGCGTACCGCCTGCGGCGACTCACTGCGTTTCGCAATCCCTGGGACGACCCATTCGACAGCGGCTTCCAGCTGGTGCAGTCGCTGATCGCCATCGGGCGCGGCGAATGGTTCGGCGTCGGCCTCGGGTCGAGCGTGCAGAAGCTCTTCTACCTGCCCGAGGCGCACACCGACTTCGTCTTCGCCGTGATCGCGGAGGAGTTCGGCTTCGTCGGCGTGGTGGTGGTCGTCGGGCTGTTCGCCGTGCTGGTCGGCCGCGCGCTCGCGATCTCCCGCAACGCGGCCGACGCCGGTCTCACGTTCCAGTCGTATCTCGCGGCCGCGATCGGCGCATGGCTCGGGCTGCAGGCGTTCGTGAACATCGGCGTGAACATGGGGCTGTTGCCCACCAAGGGCCTGACACTGCCGCTGCTGTCCTACGGCGGCAGCAGCATGCTCGTCACGCTCGGATGGATCGGAGTGCTGCTGCGCATCCACCACGAGACGCAGATGACCGGCCGTTCGGCCGTCGCGAGGGAGGCGCGCCGCGAATGACGCGCCCGACCGCGATGATCATGGCCGGCGGCACGGGCGGACACGTGTTCCCTGCGCTTGCGACGGCACGCGTCCTGCAGCGCCGCGGCTTCGACATCGTGTGGCTCGGCACGCAACGCGGCATCGAGGCGCGCCTCGTGCCGGCCGAGGGAATCCCGGTCGAATGGCTGAGCGTGAGCGGGCTGCGCGGCAAGGGTGCCGCGGCCCTGTTCGCCGCGCCGTTCCGCATTGCAGTGGCGCTGGTGCAGGCCATTCGCGCTGTGCGCAGGCATCGGCCGCGCGTGGTGCTCGGTGCCGGTGGGTTCGCGTCCGGCCCGGGCGGCGTCGCGGCGTGGTTGCTGCGGCGGCCGCTGGTGGTGCACGAGCAGAACGCCGTGGCAGGCCTGACGAACCGCGTGCTCGCGCGCCTCGCCGACCGCGTGCTGGAAGGATTCCCCGGCAGCTTCGGCAAGCGCATGAGCGCCGAGCGAGTGGGCAATCCGGTGCGCCCGGAAATCAGCGCCGTGGCACCCCCGGAGCGCCGTTACGCCGGCCGCGAGGGACGCATTCGCCTGCTCGTGTTCGGTGGCAGCCAGGGCGCAGCGCGCCTGAACGCAGTGGTGCCCGCGGCGCTTGCCGAGTTGCCGGAAGCCTTGCGCCCGGAGGTCCTGCACCAGACGGGAAGTCGCGGCGTCGACGAAACGACCGCCTCCTATCGCACGCGTGGCATCGAGGCTGACGTGCGGGCGTTCATCGACGACATGGCGGGTGCCTACGGATGGGCGGATCTCGCCGTATGCCGCTCGGGTGCGCTGACGGTCGCGGAGCTGGCGGCGGCGGGGGTGCCCGCGATCCTGGTGCCGTTCCCGGCGGCCGTCGACGACCACCAGACACGCAATGCGGAGTACGTCGTCAAGGCGGGCGCGGCCGAGTTGCTGCCGGAAGACACCCTCACGCCGGTGTCGCTGGCGGCGCGCCTGCGCGAGCTGCTGGAAGCGGGCCGGCCCAGGCTCGAGCGGATGGCGCGGGCGGCCCGCGCCACGGCGATCACCGATGCGGACGAACGGCTGGCCGACGCCTGCGTCGCGGCAGCGGGAGGCGCGGCATGAAGGACCGCATGCGCAGGTTCCACACGATCCACTTCGTCGGCATCGGCGGCAGCGGCATGAGCGGCATCGCCGAGGTGCTGTTGAACCTCGGGTACGCCGTGCAGGGCTCGGACCTCAAGCCGAGCGACACGACGCGGCGCCTCGAGTCGCTGGGTGCGCGCGTGTTCCTGGGACACGGCCCCGAGAACGTCGCGGGCGCGGACGTGGTGGTCGTCTCGAGCGCCATCAACACCGCGAACCCCGAGGTCGCGCAGGCGCTGGCACGACGCATTCCGGTCGTGAAGCGGGCCGAGATGCTCGGCGAACTCATGCGCTTCCGATATTCGATCGCGGTCGCGGGCACGCACGGCAAGACGACCACGACCAGCCTCGTCGCAAGCGTGCTGGCCGAGGGCGGCGAGGACCCCACGTTCGTCATCGGCGGCCGGTTGAAGAGCGCTGCGACCAACGCGCGGCTCGGCGCGGGCCAATACCTCGTCGCCGAGGCCGACGAGAGCGATGCGTCGTTCATGCACCTGCAGCCGATGATCGCGATCGTCACCAACGTCGATGCCGACCATCTCGGCACGCACGGCGGTGACTTCGACAGGCTGAAACAGAGCTTCGTCGAATTCCTTCACAACCTGCCGTTCTACGGCCTGGCCGTCATCTGCAGCGACGACCGGGAGGCGGCCGGCCTCGTGCCGCTGATCTCGCGGCCGTACCTCACCTACGGCTTCGACGAGCACGCCGACGTGCGCGCCGTGAACGTCGTGCGCCGCGGCGTGCAATCCACGTTCGACGTACTGCGTCCGGCCAATGCCACGCCGCTGGCCGTGACGCTGAATCTCCCGGGGCGGCACAACGTGCTGAACGCACTGGCGGCGATTGCAGTTGCAACGGAACTCGAGATCGAGGACGCCGCTATCCAGCGTGCGCTCGCCGGCTTCCAGGGCATCGACCGGCGCCTGCAGGTGCTCGGCGAGACGGCGGTGGATGGTGGTCGCGTCACGCTGGTGGACGACTACGGACACCACCCGACCGAGATTGCCGCGACCCTCGAGGCGGCGCGCCAGGGCTGGCCCGACCGGCGCATCGTGCTGGTCTTCCAGCCGCACCGCTACACGCGCACGCGCGACCTGCTCGACGACTTCGCGCAGGTGCTCTCGACGGCCGACGCGCTGGTCGTCGCGGAGGTGTATCCCGCGGGCGAAGCGCCGATCGCCGGCGCCGACGGGAAGGCCCTGTGCCGCGCGATCCGTTCGCGCGGCCGTGTCGAGCCGGTGCTGCTCAAGGCGCTCGACGAACTGCCCCGGGCGCTGTCCGGCATCGCGCGGGACGGGGACGTCGTGCTGACGATGGGTGCCGGCAGCATCGGCGCCGCAGCGCACGACCTGCCCGCGGCGCTGCAGAAGTTGGCTCGAACGGGAGACGGCGCATGAGCTTGCCGGCGCATCGCATCACCGATCCGCGGCTGTTCGGCCGCGTCGCCGTCCTGCTGGGCGGCACGTCCTCCGAGCGCGAGGTCTCGCTCGACTCAGGACGCAACGTGCTCGAGGCCCTGGAACGGAAAGGAGTGGCCGCGGCCGCCGTGGACGGCATCCCGGCGCTTGCGCACGCATTGACTGATCCTGCCGGCCGCCGGTTCGACCGGGTCTTCAACATCCTGCACGGCAACCGTGGCGGCGGCGAGGACGGTGTCGTGCAGGGACTGCTCGACGCGCTCGGTGTCCCGTACACCGGCTCGGGCGTGCTCGGTTCCGCACTCTCGATGGACAAGATCCGGACCAAGCAGGTGTGGCTCTCGCTCGGCCTCCCCACACCGGCGTACGTGTGCCTCGAGCGCGGCGACGACGTCGCCGCGGCCGCGCACAAGCTCGGGTTGCCGGTGATCGTCAAGCCCGCGCGCGAAGGCTCGAGCGTCGGCGTGAGTCGCTGCTTCAAGGACGCGGACCTCGCGGCGGCCGTCGACCTCGCGGCGCGCTACGAGGGTCCGTTGCTCGTCGAGCAGTTGATCCAGGGCGAGGAATACACGGTGGGCGTGCTCGGCAGCGAGGCGCTTCCCTCGATCCGCATCGTTCCGGCGGGCGAGTACTACGACTACCACGCCAAGTACGTCGCGGAGGACACGCAGTACATCTGCCCAGGCGCTTCAGGCGCCACGGAGCAGGAACTTGGCAGCCTCGCGCTGGCCTCGTTCTTCGCCGTCGATTGCCACGGCTGGGGACGCGTCGATTTCATGCGCGACCGGGCGGGCAAGTCGTGGCTCCTGGAGGTGAATACCGCGCCCGGCATGACCAGCCATTCGCTCGTGCCGAAGGCCGCGCGGCAGCTCGGCATCGATTTCGACGACCTCGTCTGGCGCGTGCTCGAGACGAGCTTCACCGCGCGGTCGGGTTGAGGGACCACGGATGCTGCCCTGGAAGAAGCGCAATCGCAGGCAGGCCCGGACCGACGAGCCGGCCTTTCTCGAGCGCGTGAACTGGCGCGCGTTCGGCGTCGGGGTGGGCGTCGTCGCGGGCTGCCTCGCCGTCGTGTGGCTCCTGGTCTTCGCGCTCGACCGCCCGGTGCGTCGTGTGCTCGTGGAAGGTGCGTTCCAGCGCGTGTCGCCGCCGGAGATCGAGAGCGCTGTCGCGCAAGTGGTGCAGGGCGGTCTCGCCTCCGTGGACCTGCGCATGGTGCGCAAGCACATCGAGCGCATCGAGTGGGTGGACAGCGCCGTCGTCCAGCGGCGCTGGCCCGACGCGATCCGCGTCGTGATCGTCGAAGAGGTTGCCGCCGCGCGCTGGAACGACGCCGGGCTGCTCAATGCCCGCGGCGATCTCTTCATCCGCAATGCCCGCTACGTACCGCCCGAGCTGCCGTTGCTCGAGGGCCCGGAAGGCAGCGAGGGCGCGGTGGCACAGCTGTATCTCGACGCGCAGGGCCGCCTGCTCGAGGTCGGCCTGCGTCTCACCGGCGTGCGCCTCGACGAGCGTGGCGCGTGGGAGCTGCGCCTCGCAAACGGCGTCCTCGTGAAGCTCGGCCGGCAGGCCGTCACCGACCGGCTCGAACGGTTCATCGCGCTCGCGAGTCCGCTCGTGGCCAAGCGCCTCGCCGAGGTCGCCTACGTGGACATGCGCTACACCAATGGATTCAGCGTGGGCTGGAACGCGCGTTCCGCCCTCGCCGTCGCCCCGCAGGAGGACGCGACACCCGATGCCTAGGAAACCAGAACGCAACCTGATCGTCGGGCTCGACATCGGCACCTCGAAGGTGGTGGCGATCGTCGGCGAACTCGCGCCCGACGGCGCCATCGAAGTGGTCGGCGTGGGTTCGCACCCGTCGCGCGGCCTGAAGAAGGGCGTGGTCGTCAACATCGACTCGACCGTGCAGTCCATCCAGCGCGCCGTGGAGGAAGCGGAGCTCATGGCCGGCTGCGAGATCCACTCCGTGTTCGCGGGCATCGCGGGCAGCCACGTGCGATCGCTCAACTCGCACGGCATCGTCGCGATCCGCGACAAGGAAGTGACGCCGGGCGACGTCGACAGGGTCATCGACGCCGCGCGTGCCGTGGCGATCCCGGCCGACCAGAAGATCCTGCACATCCTGCCCCAGGAATTCATCATCGACTCGCAGGAAGGCATCCGCGAGCCGGTCGGGATGTCGGGCGTGCGCCTGGAAGCCAAGGTGCACATCGTTACCGGCGCGGACAGCGCCGCGCAGAACATCGTCAAGTGCGTGCAGCGCTGCGGCCTCGAGGTCGAGGACATCGTGCTCGAGCAGCTCGCCTCGAGCTATGCCGTGCTCGCCGAGGACGAGAAGGAACTCGGCGTGTGCCTGGTGGACATCGGCGGCGGCACGACCGACATCGCGGTGTTCTCGGGCGGCGCCATCCGCCACACGTCGGTGATCCCGATCGCGGGCGACCAGGTCACCAACGACATCGCGGTGAGCCTGCGCACGCCGACGCATCACGCCGAGGACCTGAAGATCAAGTACGCGTGCGCGCTTTCGCAGCTCGCGAACCCCGACGAGACGATCGAGGTGCCGAGCGTGGGCGATCGCCCGGCGCGCCGGCTCGCGAGGCAGACGCTCGCGGAGGTCGTGGAGCCGCGCTACGAGGAGCTCTTCGCGCTGGTCCGGGAGGAACTTCGCCGCTCGGGCTTCGACGAGATGATCGCGGCCGGCGTCGTGCTGACGGGCGGCAGCGCCAAGATGGAAGGCGTGATCGAGCTGGCCGAGGAGATCTTCCACGCGCCGGTGCGCCTGGGGCTGCCGCAGGGCGTGAGCGGCCTCGTCGATGTCGTGAGGAATCCCATTCACTCCACGGGCGTCGGTCTCCTGCTGTTCGGGCGGGAGAACCACTTCCGCCGGCATGGCCGTGCCATGCCGGTCGCCACCAACGTGCGCAGCGTGGTGGATCGGATGAAGGCGTGGTTCCAGGGGAACTTTTGAAGAAAGGGGATAGGGGATAGGGGGTAGTGAAGAGCGCAACCCATAGGGCGGCGGCACATACACAGCGGTTCAGGCGGGCAACGAATTTTCTTACTAGTCACTGATCACTGGTCATTAGTCACTTCTTACGCGGAGAGCAGCACATGTTCGTATTAGCAGACACGGAGAATCAGGGGGCCATCATCAAGGTGGTCGGCGTCGGCGGCGGCGGCGGCAACGCGGTCACGCACATGGTCAGTTCGGGCATCGAGGGTGTCGACTTCGTCTGCATCAACACCGATGCCCAGGCGCTCAAGCACTCGAAGGTGAAGATGAGCCTGCAGATCGGCTCGAACATCACCAAGGGCCTCGGCGCGGGCGCGGACCCGGAAGTCGGCCGCCAGGCCGCGATGGAGGATCGCGACCGCATCGTCGAGCTGGTCGACGGCTCCGACATGATTTTCATCACCGCCGGCATGGGTGGTGGCACGGGGACGGGCGCGGCGCCGGTCGTCGCGCAGGTGGCGAAGGAACTCGGCATCCTCACGGTCGCCGTGGTCACCAAGCCCTTCGAAATGGAGGGCAACAAGCGCCTCGCCCTGGCCGATCAGGGCATCGGCGAGCTCGGCAAGTACGTCGATTCGCTGATCACCATCCCGAACCAGAAGCTGCTCACGGTGCTCGGCGGCGATACGACCCTGCTCGATGCCTTCCGCGCGGCGAACCAGGTGCTGCAGGGCGCCGTGCAGGGCATCGCGGAACTCATCACGCGGCCGGGCCTGATCAACGTCGACTTCGCGGACGTCAAGACCGTCATGGCCGAGACCGGCATGGCGATGATGGGCTCGGGCGCCGCGACCGGCGAGAACCGCGCGCGTGCGGCCGCCGAGGCGGCCATTTCCAGCCCGCTGCTCGAGGACGTGAACCTTTCGGGCGCGCACGGACTGCTGATCAACGTGACCGCCGGCATGGACCTGCGTACGAGCGAGTTCCACGTCGTCGGCGACACGATCAAGCAGTTCGCCTCCGAGGACGCCACCGTGGTCGTGGGTTACGTGATCGATCCGGAGATGACCGACCAGATCCGCGTGACGGTCGTCGCGACCGGCATCGGCCGCCCGGCCGCCGTCCGCGGCATGCCGGCGGGCATGCAGCCGAAGGTTGAGGTCGTCGCCGGCGGACGGGCGACCCGCCGTCCGCTCGAGAACTATGCCGACTACGACACGCCGGCGGCGGCGCGTCGCCGCCAGCGTGCGGTGGGGGACGACCTGCGGGCCGATGCCAGCGGCGAGTCGTACCTCGACATCCCCGCGTTCCTGCGACGCCAGGCAGACTGAGGACGGGGCGGGGCCGCCGTGGGCGGGAAACCGTGGGACGTGGGAAGCGGTGCAGCGGCGCCGGCTTCCCTCCGTCCCGCCCGCTACAGCTTTCCAAATCAATGGTTTACGTGAGGATCGGGCTCTGTGATATCCTCTCTGGCTAACTTTTCCGGGTACGCACCGTTGCGTGCGCATCGCGCCCCAGCATGCTCAAGCAAAGAACGCTGAAGAACTCGATTCGCGCCACGGGCGTGGGTCTGCACACCGGCCGCAAGGTGCTGATGGTGTTGCGCCCGTCACCGGCGAACACCGGCATCACCTTCCGCCGCACGGATCTCGACGAGCCCGCGGACATCCCGGCGCGCGCGGAAAACGTCGGCGACACGACATTAGGCACGACAGTGATCAAGGACGGGGCCAAGGTCTCGACGATCGAGCACCTGCTGTCGGCGCTCGCGGGGCTCGGGATCGACAACGCGGTCATCGAGCTGAGCGCGGGCGAAGTGCCGATCATGGACGGCAGCGCGGGCCCGTTCGTGTTCCTGCTGCAGTCGGCAGGCATCGCCGAACAGAACGCGCCGAAGAAGTTCGTGCGCATCAAGAAGAGCGTCAAGGTCGAAGACGGCGAGAAGTGGGCACGCTTCGATCCCTACGACGGCTTCAAGGTTAACTTCGAAATCGAATTCGACCATCCGGTGTTCAAGCGCCGCTCGCAGGTCGCCTCGATGGACTTCTCGACGACGACCTTTCTGCGCGAGGTGAGCCGCGCCAGGACGTTCGGCTTCATGCGCGACCTCGAGTACATGCGCTCGCACAACCTTGCGCTCGGCGGGAACCTCGACAACGCGATCGTCCTCGACGATTACCGCATCCTGAACGAGGACGGCCTGCGCTACGAGGACGAGTTCGTGAAGCACAAGATCCTCGACGCCATCGGGGACCTGTACCTGCTCGGTCACAGCCTCATCGGCGAATTCAGCGGCTACAAGTCGGGGCACGGGTTGAACAACCGCCTGTTGCGAACGTTGATCGCCGACCAGTCGGCGTGGGAAGAAGTGACGTTCGAGACGCTGCAGGACGCGCCGATCTCCTATGTCGCCGCTGCGGCCGCTACGGCGTGAAGACGAAGGGGGTAGTGATCAGTGACTAGGGGGTAGTGAAGAGCGCATTTCGCAGGCGTCCGTGGCCACCGACGCAAGACGTTCGTTCTTCACTACCCCCTAGTCACTGATCACTACCCCCTTTCCCCGCCGCGCCCACCCTCACGCGCACCTTTCCCCCGACGCGTTCCCCCGCGGCCTCCAACTGCTCCCTCAGCCGCGGCCCGGCGTAGCGAACCCTGGCCGACCAGGCCGCGGAATCCACGACGACGACCAGGTCTTCGCCGCGCCGCACGGCGGCGACGACGTGCGGGCGCAGCGCTTCGGGCAGTCGTTCCTGCACCAGGGTAGTCAGCGAGGTCACTGCCGCCGCCTGCTGCGCGAGGCGCTCGAGGCCCTTCGTAAGGCTCGAAAACAGGGGCTTCAGGGGGTCAGTCATTGTTAAGGGAAACTTCTCAAATCCGGTTTTTCGTTGCCACGCGGGGGCCGTTGGGGCATAGTCTGCCGACTCGCAGCTGGGCGGGTCCACCTCCCGGTCGCCGACAAGAACGTGGCGGCGGTCGGTAGGGAGTTTGCTCCCGCGTGAACCAACCGGCGTGACATATGACGCAGCGCCACCCGCGTAGGGGACGACGCGTGCATTTTCAACGGCCCCCAAGAGGGTGAGCGCCGCCATGAATTTTCAGATCGTCACGAGTCGAAGCGGCCGTACGTGGCAGTTCGATTTCACGAAGCCGAAGACTCTCGTGCTGACAGGGGGCTTCGCGCTGCTCCTGATGGGCGCGGTCTTCACGTCCGGCATGCAGCTCGGCCGTTTCATCACGGGTACCCTCCGCAGCCAGGCGCTCGCCCAGGAGATCGACCAGCAGCGCCTCGACCTGCAGGCCGCCCGCGGCCAGTTGCAGGGCAAGGTGGACGCGCTTGCGTCGCGTGTCGGCACCATGAACGCACACCTCATTCGCCTCGACGCGCTGGGACGCCGCATCACGGACCTCGCCAACCTCGATCGCGGTGAGTTCAATTTCGACAAGCCGCCGCCGGCGGGCGGCCCGGACGGCGGGGAACTGGAGGGTGGTTCCGCGCAGATTCCGGAGCTGACCATGGTGCTCGACACCCTCGAGGCCCAGCTCGAGGACCGCGAGCGTCAGCTCACGGTGCTCGAAAGCCTCATGTCGACGCGCGAACTCGGCGCGCGCATCCAGCCGAGCGGCTGGCCAATCATCGGTGGCTGGATTTCGTCGCTTTTCGGCTACCGCTCCGACCCATTCACGGGCCGTAACGCATTCCACGCGGGCGTCGACTTCTCCGCACCGAGCGGGAGTCGCGTGATCACCACGGGCCCGGGCGTGGTGTCCTATTCCGGTTACAAGGACGGCTATGGATACGTGGTCGAGGTGACCCACCCGACCGGGTATGTCACGCGTTACGGCCATAACTCGCGCAATCTCGTGCGCGTGGGACAGACGGTGGACAAGGGCCAGGCGATCGCCATCATCGGCAGCACCGGCCGCTCGACGGGGACGCACGTCCATTTCGAGGTCGAGCGCGACGGAAACCGCCTGAACCCGATGCGGTACCTCGCGGCGCCCTGACGGGCGCGGGGAAAGGGGGTAGTGATTAGTGATTAGGGGGTAGTGAAGAGCGCGCTTCGGTTGCGTCCGGTGCCGCCGTCGCATGAAGTCGGTTCTTCACTACCCCCTAATCACTAATCACTACCCCCTTTCCTGTAAAATCCCCGGCTTTCTCTACCGCCCACCGCCCCGGAGCGACCTTGGCCAATTGGCTTGCCCGCATCTTTGGTAGCCGCAATCAGCGGCTCGTCAGCCAGTACACCGGCATCGTCAGGAAGATCAACGCGCTGGAGCCCGCGTTGCAGGCGCTGTCGGACGAGCAGCTGGCCGCCAGGACCCAGTACTTCCGCGACCAGCTGGCCGACGGCAAGACCGTGGACGACCTGCTGCCCGAGGCGTTCGCCGTCGTCCGCGAGGCGTCACGCCGCACGCTCGGCCTGCGCCACTTCGACGTGCAGCTCATCGGCGGCATGGTGCTGCACGAGGGCAAGATCGCCGAGATGCGGACCGGCGAAGGCAAGACGCTGGTTGCGACACTCGCGGCCTACCTGAATGCGTTGCCGGGCCTCGGCATGCACATCGTCACCGTCAACGAGTACCTCGCCAGCCGCGACGCGGAGTGGATGGGCCCCATCTACCGGTTCCTCGGGATGACGGTGGGCGTGGTCAAGGCGGGTCAGACCGCCGACGAGAAGCGCGCCGCGTATGGCGCCGACATCACGTACGGCACCAACAACGAGTTCGGCTTCGACTACCTGCGCGACAACCTCGCCTTCCGTCTCGAGGATCGCATGCAGCGGACGCTGCCATACGCGATCGTGGACGAGGTCGACTCGATCCTGATCGACGAGGCGCGCACGCCGCTGATCATCTCCGGCCCCGCGGAGGAGAGCACCGAGCTCTACACGAAGATCAACGAGCTCGTGCCGCGCCTGAAGAAGCAGGACTCCGAGGAAGGCGCCGGCGATTTCTGGGCCGACGAGAAGGGCAAGCAGGTCCACCTCTCGGACGAGGGCCACGAGCACGTCGAGCAATTGTTCCTCGGCGCCGGGCTGCTGCAGGAAGGCCAGAGCCTGTACGACCCGGCCAACATCCGCCTGATGCACCACCTGAACGCGGCATTGCGTGCGCACGCGCTCTATCGCCGCGACGTCGAGTACCTCGTCAGGAACGGCGAGGTGATCATCGTCGACGAGTTCACGGGCCGCACGATGCCGGGCCGCCGCTGGTCCGACGGACTGCACCAGGCCGTCGAGGCCAAGGAAGGCGTCCGCGTTCGCGAGGAAAACCAGACGGTCGCCTCGATCACGTTCCAGAACTACTTCCGCATGTACGGCAAGCTGGCCGGCATGACCGGCACCGCGGATACCGAGGCATTCGAGTTCCAGCAGATCTACGGGCTCGAGGTCGTCGTCATCCCGACGCACCGGCCGATGGTCCGCGACGACGCGGCCGACCTCGTCTACCTCACGCAGAAGGACAAGTTCGAGGCCATCATCGAGGACATCCGCGAGTGCGCGAAGCGCGAGCAGCCGGTGCTCGTCGGCACGACGTCGGTCGAGACCTCCGAGTTCCTGTCGGGGCTGTTGAAGAAGCAGGGCATCGAACACAACGTGCTGAATGCCAAGCAGCACGATCGCGAGGCGCTGGTGGTGACGCAGGCGGGCCGCCCCGGCACGGTGACCATCGCAACGAACATGGCCGGCCGCGGCACGGACATCGTGCTCGGCGGCAATCTCAAGGCCGAACTCCAGGAGGTCGATCCGGCCGACGAGGCCGCGCGCCAGCACGTGCGTGACGAGTGGCAAACGCGTCACGAGCAGGTGATCGCTGCCGGCGGCCTGCACATCGTCGGCACGGAGCGCCACGAGTCCCGCCGCATCGACAACCAGCTGCGCGGCCGCTCGGGCCGCCAGGGCGACCCGGGCTCGAGCCGCTTCTACCTGTCGCTCGAAGACAACCTGATGCGCATCTTCGGCGACCCCGAGCGCACCAAGCGCTGGCTCACCACCGCCGGCATGAAGGACGGCGAGGTGATCGAGAGCAAGATGCTCTCGAGGCAGATCGAACGGGCGCAACGCAAGGTGGAAGCCTACAACTTCGACCTGCGCAAGAACCTGCTGGAGTACGACGACGTCGCGAACGACCAGCGCAAGGTGATCTACCAGCAGCGCACCGAGCTGATGGCGGCGGACGACATCTCGGACGCCATCACCGGCATCCGCGACGAGGTCGTGAACGGCATCATCGACCAGTACGTCCCGCGCGAGAGCGTCGAGGAGGAGTGGAACCTCGCCGGCCTCGCGGAGGCGATCGAGCGCGAGTTCCTGGTCGCGGTGGACCCCAAGGCGTGGCTCGAGGCGGACCACGAGATCGCCGAGGCAGGCCTGCGCGACCGTGTCGTCCAGGCGGTCGAGGCGGCCTACCAGCAGAAGGTCGAGCAGGTCGGCGCCCCGGTCATGCGGCACCTGGAGAAGGCCGTGATGCTGCAGGAACTCGACCGCCACTGGCGCGAGCACCTCGCGGCCATGGATTACCTTCGCCAGGGCATCCACCTGCGCGCCTATGCGCAGAAGAATCCGAAGCAGGAGTACAAGCGCGAAGCCTTCGAGCTGTTCGGCGCGCTGCTCGACCGGATCAAGCACGACACGGTGTCCCTGTTGTCGCGCATTCAGGTGCGCTCCGAGGCCGAGATCGAGGAGCAGGAGCGCGAGCGCGAGCGGCAGATGGCGGCGCGCAAGCTGCAGTTGCAGCACGCCTCGCCGCAGTCGGTCATCTCCGGCGATGCGGCCCCGGTCGGCCCGGAGGCGGCCGCAGCGGCGTCGGCGGGTCCTCTTGCGGCGGGCCCCACCGCGGCCCCGGAACCGATCACGCCGGTCGTCCGCGAGGGCCGCAAGGTCGGGCGCAACGAGCCGTGCCCCTGCGGTTCCGGCAAGAAGTACAAGCACTGCCACGGCCAGCTGGCCCGGGAAGCCTGACGCCGGCCGTGGGTGGCCTCGAGGTCGTTGCGGGCGCGCTGTTCGACACGACGGGGCGAGTGCTGATCGCGCAGCGGCCGCCCGGCAAGGCGCTGGCCGGCCGCTGGGAATTTCCCGGCGGCAAGCTCCACGAGGGCGAGGACGCATACGCCGGCCTCGTGCGCGAGCTGCGCGAAGAGCTGGGCGTCGAGGTCCATGCGGCCGAGCGGCTGATCCGCTACTCCCACGCCTACCCTGAGCGAACCGTCTGGCTCGACATGTGGATCGTCACCGGGTGGAGCGGCGAGCCGCGCGGTCTCGACGGTCAGGGGCTCAAGTGGGTGCGGGTGACGGAGCTGCAGGGTGAGGACATCCTCGAGGCGGACCGGCCAATCATCGAGGCGCTAAACTGCCGCGATGGATACGATCCAGGTCCGTAATCCGCGCAACGGCCAGTTCGACTACCAGTTCACACCGCCCGAGCCCGAGGTCCTGCAGAGCCGGGCGTGGGAGTTGCGCGTTGCGCAACGTGAGTGGAGTGCGCGGCCGGTCGAATCCCGGGCTGCGATCCTGCAGCGCTGGAGGGCCCGGCTGCTCGCTGATCGCGCTGCGATCGTCGAGGCGGTCACCGTGGATACCGGTCGCCACCTGCTCGCGCAGGCCGAGTTCGGCGGGACCCTCGCCGCGATCGATCGCTGGTGCGCGCAGGCCCCGGGACTCGTCCGCGAGGACGAGGGCCGCTCGCAGACGGTGCCGTCGATCACGTACCGGTCGCAACTGGTGCCGTACGCGCTCGTGGGCGTGATCAGTCCATGGAACTTTCCCCTGACGCTGTCGCTGATCGACACGATCCCGGCCCTGCTCGCCGGTTGCGCAGTCCTGATCAAGCCGAGCGAGGTCACGCCGCGTTTCGTCGAGCCGCTGGCGCGCAGCATCGAGACCGTCCCGGACCTTGCCGCGGTGCTTGCGCTCATGCCGGGCGACGGCCGCACGGGCGCCGCGCTCGTCGGACTCGTCGATCTCGTCTGCTTCACGGGCAGCGTCAGGACGGGCCGCCTCGTCGCGCGATCCGCGGCGGAGCATTTCATTCCCGCATTCCTCGAACTCGGTGGCAAGGATCCGGTCATCGTCACGCAGACGGCCGACGTCGAACTCGCGACGGACGTGGTCCTGCGCGCGTCGGTGCTCGCGACCGGGCAGGCCTGCCAATCGCTCGAGCGCGTGTACGTCGACGAGGCGATCTACGATCGTTTCGTGGCCCGCCTGGTGGAGAAGGCGCGCGCCGTGCCGATCAACTACCCGGACCTGCACTCCGGCGTGGTCGGCCCGCTGATCTTCGACCGGCAGGCCGACATCATCGCCGGGCATCTGGACGAGGCCGTGCGCCGTGGCGCGAAGATCCTCTGCGGCGGGCAGGTGGAGATCCACGGCGGGGGCGGGCGCTGGGTGCGGCCGACCGTCGTCGTCGACGTCGATCACGGCATGAAGCTCATGACGGAGGAGACCTTCGGCCCGGTGATGCCGGTGATGAAGTTCCGCACGATCGACCAGGCGGTGGACCTCGCGAACGACGGTGTCTATGGCCTGTCTGCGGCGGTGATCGCCGGTACGCTCGACGAGGCCGAGGCCATCGGGCGGCGCCTCGACGTCGGTGGCGTCAGCCTGAACGACGGTGCACTCACCGGCGTCATGCACGAGGCGGAGAAGAATTCGTTCAAGTGCTCAGGACTTGGTGGCTCGCGCATGGGCGCGACGGGCCTCACGCGTTTCTTCCGCAAGAAGGCACTGTTGCGTCAGACGGGCAGCCCGGCGACGATCGACCTTTTCGACGAGGCGAATGCGCAGCGCCCATGAATACGGGTGACTCGATCGACGTCTCGTCGACCAGCATCAACCGGCAGTGGCTCCTGGCCGAGTCGCCGATCCCGACGCCGGGATCGAGGAGCCGCTCGCGATCGGTGCGGTCATGCGCGGGCGCGGCGTCGGCCAGGTGATGGCGTCGAACCATCCCGGGTACCAGGTCGGCGACTACGTGCAGGGAAAGCTCGGCTGGCAGGAGTACTCGGTGAGCGACGGCTCGCCGTATTACGTGGTGTATAAGATCCGGCAGCGCCTGTCGCCGCAGTCGACCGCGATCGGCGTGCTCGGGATCACCGGCTTCACGTCGTATTTCGGGCTGGTGGACATCGGCCAGGCGAAAGAGGGTGAAACCGTGCTCGTCTCGGGCGCCGCGGGGGGCGTGGGCTCGAACGTCAGCTGGATCGCGCGCAATCTCGGCTGTCGCGAGGTCGGTATCGCCGGCGCGACCGCCAAACGGTGGATGCTCACCGAGAAACTCGGTTACGACGCCGCGATTAATTACCGCTCGTCTGCTCCGGGCGAATTGCCGAGTCTCTCCGGCCTGCCGACGAGCCCTACCGCCTGCGGAACTGGGCCGTCATCGGCCAGCAGAGAGCGAGGATGGAGGGCTTCTTCATCTACGACACCTGGCCGAGCATTTCCCGCGCGCTGAGCGGCAGATGGCGCAGTGGGTCGTCGACGGCCGCATGCAGTACCTGGAGGACGTGCTCGAGGGATTCAACCAGATGCCGGGGGCGCTCATGCGGCTCTACGACGGCCACAACACGGGCAAGCAGATCGTGCGGGTGAATCCGTCGGCGCGGTAGAGCGTTGCAGCTGAAACTCCGTCAGCCGGCCGCTGCGCGGACTTCGCTCCTGATCTGCGTGCCGAGCAGCATGCCGGCCAGCACCAGCCCGAAGATCAGCAGGAAAGCCTGCTGATAACTGTCGTTCCGGTCGTACAGCACGCCCGTGAGCCAGATGCCGAGGCCGCCACCGAGCAACTCCATGGGGCTGATCACGCCGCCGATCTTGCCGCCGAGCGCAATCCGAAATTGGTCACCGCCAGCAGTTGTAGAGCGTGAAGAGTCCGCCCCACCCGAGGCCCACGATTGCGATCGCCGGCAGCACCAGGTCCTTGCGCAGCGTGGCGAGCCCCGCAACGCCGATCAGCAGCTTTCCCGTGAGGCCGAGCAGGCCGAGCAGCGACAGCGCAAAGCCCGCGTTGAGCGGCTCGAACCCGAGCCCGCGCAGGTGCAGGACGACGTGGTTGTAGAGGGCGAGGATCGAGTAATAGATCATCATCCCGGACAGCCCGATGGCCCGGAACGTGCGCGTGCGCATCGCTTCCCCGAGCGTGAGCCCCTCTTGGCGAAGGTCGCGGCCCGCCGTTTCGTCGAGCCCCATTGCGACCGAACCGATGTCGCGCGGTGGGTTCTTCACGACGGCCAGGATCACGACCATCAGCGCTATCGGCAGGGCCGCCTCCATCAGGAATGCCTGCCGCCAGCCGAAGCGCTCGATGAGCAGTGCGTTGACGGGCGAGAGCACGATGCTGCCGAGGCTCGTCCCCACGAGCGCGAGGATGACGTGGATCGCGTACAGCATGCCCAGCGAATTGAGGCGGCCGTAGAGCACGTAGCCGATCGACAGCAGGATGCAGCCGAATGACAGCATGCGGCGCGGGCCGAGCCGGTCGATGAGGACGCCGGCGAACGGCGCGATCATCGCGATCAGCTAGAAGGTGACGAGGTCGCGGAACTTGAGTTCGCCGCGCGTCCAGCCGAACTGGTTCAGCAGGGACTCGTCATAGACGGAGAGCGCCGTGGCCGTGAGGCCGTTCGACACCAGCAGCACCAGCATGCCGGTCGCCGCGATGATCCATGGAAATCAGTTCCGGTTCATTTACGCGTGAGTCGATAGGCGATCTCGTGCAGTGCCGGGATGCCGACCTCGGCGAACTTCGGGCTCTGCGCGAGGACGTCCACGCGCTCCAGCGTCTCGACTGCAAAGGCGTCTCCGAAGGATGAGTAGATCTCCGCGGCGTCCACCGAGAACGGAGGACCGCCCTTCATTTCCTGCGGGTACTCGAAAGCAACCAGCAGCATCGCTACGCCCGGCGCGATCAGGCGGGCCATGGACTCGGTATAGAGCGGTCGCATCTCCGGCGGCAGGGCGACCAGGGCCGCACGGTCGTACACCGCGTCCACCGACCCGAGAATCTCCGGAGCCAGGGCGAGCGCATCGCCCTCGAGTATTTCGTACGGTCCGGCGGCATGCCGGACGAACAGTCCTCCGGTCGTGCGCGCCGGTTCGAGGCCCTGGTCGATGAAGAAGTCGCGGATCGCGATCGGGCTCAGCTCACTGCCCACGATGCGGTAGCCGCGAGCGGCCAGCCACGCCATGTCGAGGCTCTTGCCGCAGAGCGGCACGTACACACGGGAGCCGGCCGGCACGCCGAACGCTGGCCACCAGCGCTCGAGGAGGGGATGGACGCCGGACTGGTGGAAACCCGTCTGGCCGGTTCGCCAGCGTTCGTGCCAGAAGTCGTGGTGCACTCGGTGATGCCTGCGGGCGTCAGTCAGTGTCGCGGCGGATGACCCGAGGACTCGTCATCCTCCGGCCAGGACTTCGAGATTTCCTCGCCCGGGATCGCCCGCTGCTCGCTCACCCATGCGCCCAGGTCGATCAACTTGCAGCGCTCGCTGCAGAACGGCCGGAATGGCGACTCCGGCGACCACTCCACGGGCCGCCGGCAGGTGGGGCAGGGAACCTTGCGGGGCATGCCTCAAGTGCAGGTCGACAACGTGAACCGCACGTCCTCGGTGGTCTGCACCGGGCGCCGGCCGGCGTCCTGCCAGACCAGGAATCGAAGGCTGCAGCGGTAATGGCTGCCACTGATCTCGGGGTAGATGTCCGTGCCCACGGGCAGCGAGATGCGGATCATCTGGGCGGGCACGTCGCGGTCGAGCTGCAGGTGGAACACGCCGCCGGGCGCGATCTCCGGACGCGAACGAGCCTGCTCGCGCGTCATCCAGAGCAGCTCGCCGACCGCATCGCCGAGCGGGCGGATCACGGCCAGCCAGTGCGCAAAATCCGCGCCCCGCACTTCGTCCGGCTGGTTGAGCCAGTGCGTGTAGTCCGGGAGGTCGAACTCGCAGGTGCCGCCCGGGATCGTGCTGCGGTGCTTGATCGCATTCAGGAACTCGGAATCGCGCAGCTTCTGCATGAACAGCGCGCCGACGTTGCTCAGCTCCTCGCGCATGCGGTGCAGCTTCGTGAGCAGCACCCGCAGCCGGGCCGCGTCCACGCCCGGACGGCTGTTGTACGCCGAGAGCTGGCTCATCTGCCGCTCGAGTTCCTTGAGCACCTCGCCGCGGATGTCGCCACGCTGGGTGGTGGCGAGGATCTCGAGCAGCGCCGAGACCGCCGCGCGCGTGGACCAGGGATCCGCCTTGGTATGGTGATGGACGGCCTGCTGGTACAGGAAGTCGAGGCGCAGGAAGCTGCGCATCCGCTCATTGAGCGGCTGCTCATAGACGATCGCGCGGCTAGCCGTATCCGCCGAGGGCACGACGGCCTCGTTTGCATGCATGGCCGGTATTCTGCTCTAGGCGTACGGAGGCGCACAACCTGCGACTTGCGTCACATTCCCGCGGCCAGGCGCCGATACTTCTCGTGCAGGCCAGCGACGGCTGCACGCAGGTCCTGCACGTGACCCGTGTTCTGCACGATGTCGTCGGCCATCGCGAGCCGCTCGGCGCGCGTCGCCTGGGCGTTGAGCGAGGCTCGCGCCTGTTCGCTCGTGACGCCATCGCGCCGCATGAGGCGCTCGACCTGCAAATCCTCGGGTGCGTCCACCAGCAGCACCCGGTCGACGTGGTCGCGCCGCCTTCCCTCGGCGAAAAGCGGGATCACGAGGACCTGGTAGGCTCCGCCGGCCGCGCGCGACTGTCGCTCCATCTCGGCACGAATCGCGGGGTGCAGGATCGCTTCGAGGCGCAACCTGGCGTCCGGGTCGCCGAAGATGCGCTCACGCATGCGGCGTCGGTCGAGCCGGCCTTCCGCATCGAGCACGTCTCGGCCGAAGGCCTCGACGACCTTCGCGAGCGCCGGCTGCCCGGGCTCGACCACCTCTCGCGCGATCAGGTCGGTGTCGATGACCGGCACGCCGAGGTCCGCGAAGAGGTCTGCGACCGTCGTCTTGCCGCTCGCGATGCCGCCGGTCAGGGCGATTCGGAAGGGCGGCACGTCAGCGTGTCCCGACCAGGCTTTCGAGCGGGATGCCAAGGTCTCGATTCAGTCGCCGAATCATCTGTATGGACAGCGCTCGTCGACCATTCAGCACCTCGGAGACCCGTCCTCGCGAACCCAGCAGGGGCTCCAGGTCCTTCCTGGAGAGGCCCATCTGCTCCATGCGGAACTGGATCGCTGCGACCGGGTCCGGGTCGGAGATCGGAAAGTGACGCTCCTCATATGCCTCGACCAGCGTGACGAGAACGTCGAGCTCATCGCCCGCCGGCGTGCCAGGCTCGGCGTCCATCAGCGCGTCGATGCGCCGCAGGGCTTCGGCGTGATCCTTGCTGGTCCGGATTGGTCGAATATTCACTACACGGTCTCCGCGTCGATTGCATCGTACTCGGCGTGTGTGCCGACGAATCGAATGAACACAATCTGCTGCTTGAAATTGATGCGCACAACCAGGCGGTAACGGTTGCCGCACAGGTTGAATACGACCCGTCCGCCCTTCAGGATGCTTGCGCTCGCGTAGAGCCTCTTGACGTCCTGGGGTGACCTCCAGGTCGCCCTCTTTGCCTCGCGGTGCCAAGCCTCGAGTGCACGCTTCGCATCGGTTCGCCCGGAAGTCGACTCCCAGAATCGACGGAGGGTCTGCTTCGAGATGACCCGCACCTTGGCATCCTACATCGATCCCAAATTGGGATCAAATCGTGTGTCCTGTCTCAAGTGACAGGCGCAAATGTCGGCGTGATCAGGACATCACGGGCAGCGCGGGGCCCCAATCTGCCTTTCAGCTGAAATCGCTAAATTTTGGCGGAACAGACTTGAGAGACCGGTTCAGCGGTCCAAGCCCGAATAAGAGAGGTATCCACCCACGATCTGCGGACCCCACATGAGGGCAATCCAGCCAGCCGCCGCGAGGTAGGGGCCGAACGGGATGGGAATATTGCGGTCGCGGCCGCGCACGGCGATCAGCACGATGCCGACCACGGCGCCCGCGAACGCCGAGAACAGGATGATGAGCGGCAGCATCTGCCAGCCCATCCAGGCGCCGAATGCGCCGAAGAGCTTGAAGTCGCCGTAGCCCATGCCTTCCTTGCCGGTCACGAGCTTGAAGGCCCAGTAGACGAGCCAGAGACTGACATACCCCGCGGCACCACCGATGATTGCCGACGTCGGGTCCACCGGTATCGGCGGCGTGAGACCCGCGCTCCACGCGAGGCTCAGCAGCAGGCCGAGCCAGAGCAGCGGCAGTGTGATGACGTCCGGCAGGATCTGGTGATCGAGGTCGATGACCGTGAGTGCCACGAGCGCCCAGGTGAACATCAAGGCGGCGACCGTCTGCCAGTGCCAGCCGAAGCGCAAAGCCACTGCGGCGGAAAGGATGGCAGTGCTGAGTTCGACGATGGGGTAGCGCGGCGAGATCTTCGCCTTGCAGGTCGCGCACCGTCCTCCGAGGAGCAGGTAGCTCACGACGGGAATGTTCTGGTGCGACTTGATCGGTGCGCCGCAGCGCGGACAGGCGGACCGCGGGACGACGAGGTTGTATGGCTCGGCCGGCGGCGCGGACTCCTTGCCCAGCAGCTCGTCGGCCTGCAGCTTCCACTGCCGGTCGAGCATGATCGGCAACCGGTGGATGACCACGTTCAGGAAGCTGCCGATCAGCAGGGACAGCAGGAAGACGCTGCCGATGAGCAGCGCCGGGTTTGCCTGCAGCATCTCGATGGGCGTCAGATGACCGCGCCGAGCTTGAAGATCGGCAGGTACATGGCGATCACGAGGCCGCCGACGAGCACGCCGAGGATGACCATGATCAATGGCTCGAGCAGGCTGCTCAGGCCATCGACCGCGGCATCGACGTCGGCTTCGTAGAAGTCGGCGACTTTGCTGGCCATCTCGTCGAGAGAGCCGGATTCCTCGCCAACGGCGATCATCTGCACGACCATGTTCGGGAAAAGGCCCGAGTTCTCCATTGCGCGCTGCATGCGCAGTCCCGTCGAGATCTCGTCACGCATCTTCATCGTCGCATCCTGATAGACGATGTTGCCGGTGGCGCCGGCGACCGACTTCATCGCCTCGACAAGCGGCACGCCAGCGCCGAACATCGTAGCGAGTGTGCGGGCGAAGCGGGCGATGGCGGCCTTCTTGAGGATCGGGCCAATGACCGGAATCTGCAGCGACATGCGGTCGATGAACTGCCGCATCGGCCGGGAGCGCTTGTAAAAATAGCCAAATGTAAACCCCGCGCCGACAACGACGATTAGAAGGATCCAGCCTTTGTCCTGCATCCAGCGGGACATCGCGATGACCATCGAGGTGAACGCCGGAAGATCGGCACCGAATCCCTTGAAGAGGCTTTCGAACTGTGGGATGACGAAAATCAACAATATGACGGTCACGATCACGGCGACAGCGAGCACCGCAGACGGATAGAACAGGGCCTTCTTGATCTTCTTCTTCAGCGCCTCAGTCTTTTCCTTGTACGTCGCAATCTTTTCCAGCACCGTCTCGAGCGCGCCTGCGTGTTCTCCGGCCTCAACCAGGTTTACGAACAGGTCGTCGAAATATAGGGGGTGCTTCGCCAAGGCCTGGTTCAGCGCGTTACCCGTCTCGATGTCGGACTTGATGGCCAGCACCAGCTTCTGCATTGCGGGCTTGTCGTGGCCCACGCCGATAATCTCGAACGCCTGAACCATGGGGATACCGGCGGTGAGCATCGTAGCGAGCTGGCGGCTGAAGATCGCGATATCTTCCGCCGTGACCTTTCCCTCGCTCTTGAATAGCTGTCGCTCCTTGCGGACGCGAGACGCGGCGATGCCCTGGCGCCGAAGGTCGGCGCGCATTTCCATCTCGTCCTTGGCGAGGCCCCGGCCCTTGAGCCGATTGCCCTTACGGTCCTTGCCCTCCCAAAGGAACGGGAACTGTTTGCCTGCAATGACTTCGGCCATATGAGTTTCGCCCTGCTTTCCTAGACGCTCAGTCCACCGTTACGCGATTGATCTCGTCGAGGCTCGTGATGCCGTCGCGGACCTTCTTGAGTCCCGATCGGCGGAGCCCCCAGACACCCTCCCGCTGGGCCTGCTCCTTGATCTGCACCACGTTGCCGCCTTCCATGATGATCCGGCCGATTTCCTCGGAAACCCGCATGACCTCGTAGAGCCCCGTCCGGCCCTTATACCCGTCCGTGCACTGGGTGCAACCCTTCGGGGCGAAAATCTGGATGCCATTCGCGATTTCCTCGTACGTGAAGCCTTCCTTCAGCAAGGCCTCCTCCGGGACGTCCACTTTCTGCTTGCAGTTGTTGCAGAGACGACGCGCGAGCCGCTGGGCAATGATCAGGCTGACCGACGTGGCGATCGCATACGGCTTCACGCCCATGTCGACCAGGCGGGTCAGGGTCTTCGGGGCGTCGTTCGTGTGCAGTGTCGAGAGCACCAGGTGACCGGTCTGCGCGGCCTTCAGCGCAATCTCCGCCGTCTCGATGTCGCGAATTTCGCCGACCATGATGACGTCGGGGTCCTGTCGCAGGAACGCGCGCAGGGCGCCCGCGAAAGTCAGGCCCACCTTCGGGTTTACGTTCACCTGGTTGATGCCAGGCAGCATGATTTCAACCGGATCCTCTGCCGTCGAAATATTGGTGTCCTCGGTGTTGAGGATGTTCAGCCCAGTGTATAGGGAGACGGTCTTGCCGCTGCCAGTTGGGCCGGTCACGAGGATCATGCCGTGCGGCTTCGACAGCGCCTCCAGGTACAGTTCCTTCTGGAACGGCTCGTACCCCAGCGAATCGATGCCCAGCGTTGCGCTCGATGAATCAAGAATACGCATCACGATCTTCTCGCCGAAGAGCGTCGGGCAGGTGCTCAAGCGAAAATCGATCGCGCGATTCTTCGAGATCTTCATCTTGATGCGGCCGTCCTGCGGGACGCGCCGCTCGGCGATATCGAGCCGTGACATTACTTTGAGCCGCGCGGCGAGCTTGATGGCCAGCTGCACGGGCGGTGCGGCCACTTCCTTCAGCACACCGTCCAGGCGGAAGCGGATCCGGTACGAACGCTCGTACGGCTCGAAGTGAATGTCCGAGGCTCCACGCTTGATGGCGTCGAGCATCACCTTGTTGACGAAACGGACGATCGGGGCGTCCTCAACGTCCGCCCGCTCGACCCCTTCGTCCGGGGCGTTCTCGTCTGACGTGACCTCGAGGCTGTCGAGTTCGAAGTCGTCGCCGGCCAGCTCCGGCATGGCTGCGTCGACTTGCTCCAGTGACTTGTTGAGCAGCTTGTCGAGCTTGTCTTCTTCTACAACAACGGCGTCGATCGAAAGCCCTGTCGCAAACTTGACCTCGTCAAGCGCATGCAGGTTCGTCGGATCGGACACGGCCACGAAAAGGCGCTTGCCTCGCTTGACCAGTGGCAGCACCCGGTGCCGTCGCAAGGTCTTTTCGCTGACCAGTCGGATTATTTCGAGGTCTGGCTGCACCGCATCGAGGTCCAGCAATGGCGCGCCGAACTCATGGGACGCGGCGATGGCGATTTCCCGGGGCTCGGCCAGGTTGTATTCAACGAGGTAGGTGACGATGCTGATTCGGCGCTCCCTCGCTGCGCCAATTGCGTCGACCATGGCCGAATCCGCAACCAGCCCATCGGCCACGAGACGCTGAGGCAGTCCCTGCAGCGAGCTGCGTGCGCTTGTCAGTACTGAGACTGTGTTTTCATTCATGGGGTTAAGGGAGCTCACGGGGCGTCGCAGACCGCCATGTAGGCTCATATCCTACTAGGCGCGTAGCGCAAAATGTTAAGTTACACGCGATTCTCGCCCAATGCCCCCCGAACAGGGTGGGAGGCCGATCACAGGTCCGCGCTTAGGCAAAGACTTGCCGGGCAGCTGGATTTTCTGCACAAATCGCAACCCATGCCGTGCTGTCGCGGCGCTGCTGGGGGAAGGGCTGACCGACGGGGCCATCGCCCCCCGGATCACGTCGCCGGGGTACCGAGAAGGGGGCCGTATTTGGCGTGAAGCGCTTGCCAGAGGGACTGAATCTCATGGTTTTCCTGCGCCGCATCCAACAGCAGACGCGACTCGCCGGTCCTGCGATCTGCCAGCACGAATCTGGAGTCGCCTTCGAGCGTCGGCAGCGCGGCGAGGATGTATCTCGACGAAATCGCAGCGCGTTCCCTGCGGGCTTCGATCTCGGCTAGCTTTTCGGCCCGGAAGTGCAACCAGCCGCTGCTCGGGTCGACCTTGTAATATTCGATTCCCTCGGAGGCTAGCAACGCGGGGTTGACCTGTCCGGCAATCAAGCTGGGCAGGTTGAATTCGGTCTCGGTGAACCGAATTCGGGCTTCTGGACTCGTGGCACACTTGCAACCGAGGACCGTTCCATCCATCCGCACCGGCGACGGGATTCGGAGCAGATTGAGGACGGTCGGGGCGATATCAACCAGCGTGGACGGGTAACTTCGTTCGCCAGGCGACGGCAGGAGCCGCGCCGCGTCACCGGTGCCACGCATCGCCAGAAGCACTTGGAATTGGACGGGACTCAGGACACTCGACCCGTGGCCGAACGTACCGACTTCGATGGGCCGTGTCGCGCCCCGGGTGCGCTGAAATTCCTTGGGTATCAGGCGGTCCGTGGGCCGCACGATTGCCTCGCCGTGGTCGGACAGCAGTACGACTAGGGCGTTCCTAAGCAGGCCTTTCTTCTCGAGGACAGCCAGCACATCGCCCAGTTGCCGGTCAGCAAGCGCGAGACTTCGCTGGTACAGAATGAAGTCCCTTTCGGGAGACTGCACATCCGCGGGAACGTCAGGTGTGTCAGCCCAGACATATGGCCAATGCGGCGCGGTCAAATGGATGGCGATGAAGGTGGGCGTATCCGTGTCCAGGTCAGACTCGAGTCGCCTCGCGAACGTGGTTTCCTGATATCGTGAGTACGCAGCTCTGTTGGCGTAGGTATGCGGGAAAAGCCAGCCGCCGACAGCCGTGTTTGCAAGCACATTGCTGACCGGGAAATCATTGAACGTACCAAGAAGAAAGTCCGCGGCACCGATCTTCGGCGTGATAGCCCTGTCGAAGCCGTACCCTTCGTCGATGTTGGAAAAGCGCACCTCGTCCGTCGCAAAAACGGTCCTGTAGCCGGCGGCGCGAAGTGTGTCCGCCAGTGTCGGTGTCGCATGGACCTCGGCTCGGTCGACCAGATTTATTCTTGCTCCTGTCTTGTCCGGATACAGACCAGTCAAGATCGACACCCAGGCTGGAAACGTGCGCGCCAACGGCGTGATCGTGTCCGTATAGACCACCGAAGCATCGAGCATTCGATCGATATGCGGCGTCAAGCCGTTCGTTCCGCCGAAGCGGCGAACCTCGTCTAGACGCAGCGAGTCGATGCCTATGAATATGACGTTTGGCCTCGACGCCGAAACCTCCGAGGCAGCCAGAGCGATGCCCGGACTGTGCGCTGCAATCCACAGGGCTGTGCCGGCTGCTGCGAGAGATAGTGCGGCCGGAATCGCGCGGCGCGGTACGTGGCGGCAGGCAAAAGTCACGCTTTTAGCGAAGACCAGCAGCAGGCCGAGTAACAGCGCACCGCTGTATACGTGGAACAGTGTCAGGCCTGCAATTGACCTGGAAAAGAAATCGACGTAAAAGACTCCGGCGTTGGATTTCGGGTACCACGTCGAGCTGGCGCCAACAACCCAAACCAGCAGTGTGAAATGCCACAGGATGGTCCACTGCGCTGGGCTGACGCTACTGCTGGATCGGAAGCCTGCCAGTGTCCCGATGGCGGCCAAGGCGGAGCAAAGTCCGAATGCCACGTGTACAGCCAGCAGTGCGATGAAGTAAGTAGCGAGATCGATCAGCAGCTTGCCCTGCAGAGCGTCGGCTGCAGCAATCGATCGCAGCACTTTGTGCGCGGCATACGTGTTGACGAGTTCGAATGTCGGCTGCGCCAGGAAGCCGACCATCGTGAGCACCCCAAGCACCACTCCCGCGGCGGCAGCTCGGCGCACAGGCAGGCTCGGCAGCGTGGCTTCGGATCGCAGCGTCATTATTTCTTCCTATCAATCGGCTGGCGGCTATCTGTCTCGCCAATGGATTGCAGGTCTTGCGTGGGCCGCGAGAGAAAGAAGGGCCCCTCAGGGAGAGGCCCTCCGTTACCACTTGCAGGCTGCAATCATCAAAGCCGCCTGCAGCGTCAGGCTGCCGGATCAGCCGCGGCAGTTAGACGGCCGGTACTTGCCAGCGATCGAGGAGTCGATGGCGCCCGACGGGCTCGACGCCTCGACGGCAATCGACGCGCCAACCGTGCGGTCGCCGCACTGCCACACGACGTCCTGGTTTGGGCTGACCAGTGGCTTCAGGGACAGTGTCCCACCGGCGATGGCCGTGTTGGCTTGGTTGCCGTAGGTAATGACAATCGTGCCTGCGTCGACGTCGATCCCAGTGACGTACTTGCCCGACGGAGGTGCCGACAAGCCGAGGTCGCCAGTACCGCTACCGTCGTCGTCCGGCCACACGCCGCGATCGGCGTAGAACTCGGACACCGAGGCTTTGACCGACGAGGCGAGCGTCAGGCCTTCCGAGACCTGCGAGCGGATCACGTAGTCCTGGTAAGCGGGGATGGCGATAGCAGCCAAGATGCCGATGATCGCTACGACGATCATCAGTTCGATCAGGGTGAAGCCCTTCTGTACTGACTTAAGCATTTGAAAATCTCCCAAGAGAACAAGGGTGGAACGTCAGCGGCCAAATGGCCGGCACCCCGAGCTTTGCAAGAGCGGTGCCAACTGCCATGGATGGCGATATCGCATTGATTCGTATAGTATTTTCAATCAAATGGGCGTGCGTCATCTCGCGGGTGCCGGCCAATGCGTGACGCGGATTGTCAGGAACTGACGGACTTTGGCACGTACGGCCAGCCGGGCAGCACGCCAACGTATGGCGCAAGAAGTCCCATGCCCCGTGCCCCGAGTTGGTCGAACTGACGCACGTCGTGGTAGTGGCTGTAGCTGCTGTTCGGCGCTTTTGCAGTTCTCGGGAACGACTGTACCGGCTACGCCTAAAGTGGTGTGGCTCGATCCGGTACATGGCAGCGCAAATTCTGAGAGTCGCCGTGGTAAAGAGCATTCCCCCGTGGACAATTGGGAGTTTGTCGATCTTCGCCGCAAATGAATCAGACGATATTCGCCCGTTGCTATCAGCAATGTCGGACGAACTTGCGATGACGATAAGACTTCCGCAGCTAGAGCGAGCGATTTACGAGCGTGACCCCACATTGCCATCGGACCTGGGGATTTAGCATCTGTCGCGGCGACTCCCCGGTCGGCACTGACGCCGGGTTTCCATACGCGGCTGGTGTCGTCGGCTCAGGGACACGTCGATACATCGGGCAGGTGGAACCGAACGACTGGTCCGTCGCCAATTTGATGTCATGTACTGGCGGTCGCGGCATGATTTGGTATTGGCTTTGCTTTGGTCGCAGACTATAAAAGGCCTGCAAACAGCGGCACGCTAAGAGGCTGTGTTTTCGGTGGCGGCCGGGCGCTTGCCAAGAAAAGCCGGACGCTGGTCGTGCCAGGTGACGCGCGTTGATCGGACGCGGCGACGCGCACGCCGTCGGCGGGCACATAAATCACGTCTCCATGTCGATGGAGAACGCCGTCGACCAGGACCGGAGCGGTCGTCTCGATGCGGTAGTCATCGGGAAATGGAACCAGGAGTTGGGCGGATTCTGACCCGGACACAGTCCCGCTCGCGCCAGCAACTCGCAACGGACCCCAGTATTCCGGAAAGTAGCGCTCGATCAAATCGTAGTCTTTGGGCAGCAGGCCAGCCGCGCTTGGGGCATTCGGATTTAGCGCGTCGCTATTGACGAGGATGAAAGCCGGTCTTCCAGTGCGGATGACGGCAGGCATGAAGGGCTCGTTCCGCTCCCGGTAATTGTCCATGCCCCAAGTGCTCATGAAGAAGTTGACCTTGCGGAATGACGAAATCATTCCGCAGCGATCCACGTAGTTCACGGGTTCCGGAAACACCTGGTGGACGGCCGCAACCAGAATCCGCTGGTTCGCCTGGTCGTCGAATCGCAGCCGGCCCGCGTAGGCCAGGCCCTGGTACAGCAGGCCGATCCAGATCGTCGCGAGCAGGGCTGACGTCACGGCCTCGCTTGCGTAGCGGCGCACGAGTGCCGCCATTTCATGCACGGTGTAACCCGCCAGCACGGAGGCCGGCGCCAGCATCACGACGTAATAGTAGGGAAAGGCGTTGCGGTAGAACGCAACCGGCAGCAGCCCCAACGACAAGGACGCGAGATCGAGGCGGCGGCGCGCCAATGCAAGCAGCGAACCCAGCGCGATGAGAAGCCAGTGCAGGGGTTGCCAGTGCACGTAGGTCTTGAGGACGTAAATTCTCGGAAACCACGGGGTGTCGAGCAGCGTCTTGCGGGCCGCGCCAGTGGCGAAACCGGTCACGGAATCTGAGGTTCCTTGCACGATCGTGAGCGAATGAAGGCCGATCAGGATCGCCGCCACGATCCCAGCCGTGACGGCGACACGCGTCAGGGTCATCGATGCGTCTCGTAGCCGCGTTCCGCCTGCACTCGAACCGTCGCCCGGGCCGAAAAGCACCAAGGCGGCGAACAAAGGCGCGAACAAGACGACCTTAACCGTCACGACGAAGGCGACGCCAATCAGTGCGCCCGCGGTCCAGTCCCGCCACCGGCGTTGGCCGGACGACGTCAGCAGGATGAGCGGGGCGACGCTCAGCGGGGCGAGCAGGGAGTCGTAGCGGAACGAGCCCCCGTGCACCATCACCGGCATCGCGGACAGGTAAACGAAGCACGGCACCAGTGCTGCGAACCCCGTCAGCCAGACGCGTGCTAGCCGCCAGATCAGCCAGCAAGTGGCGCAAAGCAGTGCCAGCATTACCCATCGGCCGGCAACGATCTGCTGTATTTCGTCCCCTGGCTGCATAGGCAGCCACGAGAACAGGTGCGTGTAGGCGCCCAGCAACAGCAGATTCAGGTCTCCGCGTGCCAGTTCATAAACATGGCTCAGGAAATAGAACTCATCCCAATTGACGTTGAGGCGATTACTGAGGAAAACCTTGTAGACTAAAAGGCCAATGCATGCGGCGCTCGCGGTACCTGTGAGCATGCGTTGGAAGGCCGCGGGCGCGACCGTAGCCTTCGCTTCGGCCGACCTGGCAGCCCTGCCGTTGGTGAGATTCGACGTCTCATTCATGCCTGAATCGTAATGCCGAGCCGACCGCGAAAATGTGAAGCGGTGCGCGCCATTGAACATATTCTGCATGTATTCATGCAGCATCGGTAACAGCGTCGGGCCAATCGTGCCCGTCCACGCGAGAGGTCGGAGGCCGATGGCAAAACCAGTTTCATTCCGCAAACTGATCATTCAGATACCCTGCTACAACGAGGAGGAGGTGTTGGGCATAACGCTCGCCAACCTCCCGCGCCGAGTGCCTGGGTTCGAGTCCGTCGAGATCCTCGTGATTGACGATGGCAGCCGTGATGGTACGGTCGCGGTTGCGCTGCGCGGCGGTGTCGACCATGTGGTGAGGCTGCCCTTCAACCAGGGCTTGGCCAAGGCATTCATGGCGGGACTGGAAGCTAGCCTAAAGGCTGGGGCAGACGTGATCGTGAACACGGATGCCGATAATCAATACGACGCCCGCAGCATCCCGAATTTGGTTGCTCCGATCCTGGACGGCCGTGCCCAAATGGTCGTCGGAGCACGACCGGTAACCGAGATCGCCGAGTTCTCGTTCGTCAAGAAGGCTCTGCAGCGCATCGGCAGCGCCGTCGTAAGGCTCGCGAGTGGCACTAGCCTCCCGGACGCACCGAGCGGCTTTCGTGCGATCCATCGCGACGCAGCGCTGCAGTTGTGCGTTTTCAATCCATACACCTACACGCTCGAGACCATCATCCAAGCGGGCCGCAAGAATATTCCGGTCACGTCGGTGCCCGTGGGAGTGAACCCAGTCTTGCGTCCGTCGCGCTTGGTGAAGAGCATTCCGTCCTACGTGATGCGGTCCATTGTGACCATCATCCGCATTTTCGTCCTATATAAGCCCCTGCGATTCTTCCTGGCGGTCGGGACGATGTTTCTGCTGCCAGGCGTGCTGCTGGGAGTTCGCTTTCTTGTCAATTACATCGCCGGGGAAGGGGCTGGACATGTCCAGTCGTTGATTCTTGCGGCCATTCTCATCGTCACTGCTGTCATCGTGTATGCGGCAGGGGTGGTTTCAGACCTGATTTCGGCGAATCGCCTGCTACTCGAGGAGATCCGTACGAGGCAACTGCGCGCTGAGACAGTGGCGTCGAGGCAGGTGGCCGAGTTGCCCAGTTGTGCTCTCAGCGTCAATGTGCCCACATCGTAGCGACGGGGCCCCTGCGAGAGGCACGAAATTGAGCGCCGTACATCTTCTCTGCCTGGGCACCTACGACACGAGCAAGCCCCGGACGCGCATTCTCCGCAATGGCCTCCGGTCCGCCGGCGTGAAGCTCGAGGAGTGCCACGAAAGCGTTTGGGAGGGCGTGTCGGACAAGTCGCAGGTTTCCGGACTCCTGCGCCGGCTGTTACTGCTCGGACGATGGCTGAGTCGCTACCCTGTGTTGATCTGGCGTTTCCTGCGCATCCGTCGGCCGGACCTCGTTCTGATTGGCTATCCGGGTGTTCTTGATATGTTGGTGCTCGCACCAATTGCCAAGCTGCGCGGCATCCCCGTGGTGTGGGACATGTTCATGTCGCTTTACGACACGGTGGTTCTGGACCGTGCGCTGCTCCGCCGCAATAGCCTATTCGCACGATGCATATACCAGGTCGAAAACTTTGCTGTTCGACTGGCCGATCTTGTCTTTCTCGACACGGCAGCGCACGCGAGGCGCATCGAGGCTATGTTTCATCTGCCAGCCGGCGTATGCGGCGCAGTGTGGGTTGGCGCTGAGGTGGAGATGTTCGAGGCCGACCCGGCGGCCACGCAAAGCACGAACCAGACAGGTACGTCACTCCATGTGCTGTTCTACGGACAGTTCATTCCATTGCACGGTGTCGACACGATTATAGCGGCCGCGAATCTGCTTCGCGATGAACCCTTTGACTGGTTGCTCATCGGACGCGGTCAGGAGGAATGCCGTATACGACACATGCTTCAGGAGCGTCCGCTACCGAGAGTGCGCTGGCTGGAGTGGGTCAACTACCCCGACTTGCGGGGCTGGATGCTCCAGGCCGACATCTGCCTCGGGATCTTCGGTATTTCCGAAAAGGCGGCGAGCGTCATACCGAACAAAGTCTTTCAGACCGTTGCAGCCGGGCGTCCACTGATTACCCGCGATTCGCCGGCAGTGCAGGAACTGCTGCGTCACGAACCACCCTGCGTGTACTTGGTCCAGGCGGGTTGTCCGGAGGCGCTGGCGGGAGCATTGCGGCAGCATCGCGCTGCCATTTCCTCTTCCAGGCCGCTGCACTGTCATGAGGGGATATCGCGGCAGATTGATGGGTTGGCGGTCGGCCGACAGTTTCTCCAATTGGTTGAATGCCGGCTCGCCCGAGGTTACGGGAAGCGAGTGTGGCGGCAGAACAGTCAATGACTGACGAGGCAACAGTGCCGGTTGCGCAACCAGAGCCGCCAATTGACGAGACCCGGATGTCCACCTGTCCATTGTGCGGGTCCAACGGTGAGTTCGAGATGGCAGAGCCTGATCGCTACCTGGGCATCGATCCCGAAGTGACGCATCCGTATTACATTTGCCGACTCTGCAGCCATCATTATCAACCTGTTGTCCCGGCGCAACGCCTGCTTTCCTACTACCCGCCGAGCTACTACTCGAGCGATCGGAGTGGGGGGCTGCGTCGAACATTCGCCGGGCTCCGGCAATGGCGCCGTGCGCGAGCGGTCGAATGGCGCGCATCAAAGGGCCGCGCGATTGACGTCGGTTGCGGACGGGGACTGGTACTTGTGCAGCTCAAGGAACTCGGTTGGGATGTAGTCGGGATGGACTGGAATGCAGAAAACGCCAGAGCGGTGGCCGAACGGCTCGGGATTCCGGTTGTTGCTGGCCCCGAAGGACTCCGCACGCTTGCGCCCAATTCGTTCGACGCCGCATCATTGTTTCACGTACTTGAGCATGAGCAGCAACCGCTCGAATTGCTCAGCCAGGTTCACCGGTTGTTGAAGCCAGGCGCCAGGTTACTGGTCGGAGTGCCGAATTGGGCCAGCGCAGCCCGTCGCCTGTTCGGACGCAACTGGATGGGGTATGACTTCCCGCGTCACAGACAGGTCTTCACGCCAGGCAGCCTGCGCGCGGCACTTGACCGTACGGGCTTCCGGGTCGATCGCTTGACGGGCCGGCTCTCGGACGAGTTGATAGATCTGCAACGCAGCTCGAGGATGATGCTTCGAGAGCACGGGATCAGGCCCCCGATCCTGGTCGCGGTCACCGCAATTGGGGCCGCGATGCTCGTCATCGTTCCACGGCTCTTTGGGCAGCAATCGGTCATTTATGCCTATGCCAGAAGGCAGTAACGCAATGCGTGTCTGCGTGGTCGGCGAGCTCACCGGCGGCGTGGGTGTCTATGGGCAAAACCTGATTCACGGACTGCGGGAGGCGGGTGCGGAAGTGACGGTCGTGACGCCCACGCCCGACAGGAGCCGCGGCGGTCGTGTCGTTCCTGTGCGGCGCCACCTGGGACGCGGGAGATGGTTGCCACAAGCACGCGAGTTCGCGCGCGCATTGGCGACGACGGGTGGCGAGTTCGACATCATCCATTTCACGGATGCCCGCTTCGCGCTCTTCGCTCGCCCGGAATCCTGCCCAATCGTCGGCACGATGAATGACTACTTCTACGCCATAACCGGATGGCTGAGCGGTCGCGGGTCGTCGGAAATCTACGAGGACTGGGTGCTGAGACATGGCTACTACAATCTCACGCGCATGCTGGAGCGGCGATGCCTGAGACGGCTGGATGCCGTGTTGTGCATCGCCAATTTCGTCGCCGACGTGCTCCATTCGCGGTACGAAATCAGCCGCCGGCGTCTGCATGTGGTGCCATACGGTGTCGAATTCGGAGGCGTCGACATTGACTCGATCGAATGTGACGGACCCATGGTTCTGTTCGTCGGAGGAAATTTTCAACGCAAGGGCCTTGCAGTCCTGATAGACGCCAGCACGAAGATACTTGAATCTGTTCCCTCCGCCCGCTTCGTCGTCCTCGGCGATAGCGCGGACCGTAAACTCATGGAGCGGCGTTGCGCCGCGCGCGGCGTACGCGGCGCTTTCGATTTCGTCGGGCAGGTCGACTATCAGACGCTCTACCGTTACTACGTCAGTGCCAGCGTATTCGCGATGCCGTCCCTGCTCGAGGCCTTCGGAATTCCGTACTTGGAGGCGATGCACTGTGGCGTGCCAGTCGTGGCTACCGATGTGCCGGGCCCGGACGACTACTTAAGGGACGGTGAAAACTGCCTCATCGCCGCAGCTGGCGACTCGGACGCTTTGGCCACATGCACGATAGCGGCGTTGCAGGACTCGGCGCTGGCCGCCCGCCTTGTGGCGAACGGCAAACGTACGGCATCCGGTTTCACAGTGGGAAAGATGGCCGAGCTTACTCTTGCCACGTATCGAAAGGTCGTCTGACGCAATGCCACGGCGAGCACGGCGCATGGCTTGGCAAGCAAACCGCCAATGCCTGGTATGAATAGTGCGCCAGGTGCAGGGTACCTATCGGTAGTCAGGAACGCAGCATTCCTGTTCGGTAACCACGCATTGTCCGTGCTGGTCCGTGGTCTGTACGTCGTCGTAGTGGCCCGCGCCCTTGGGCCGCAGGCATACGGTGAATTCAACTACGGCCTGGCTTGGTATCTGGTTTTCATCGCCCTAACGTACCTCGGGCTGGATACCTACCTTGCCAGGCGTATCGGGAGCGACCGGTCGCAAGCCAGCGATGCGCTCTATCAGACTCTCGTGATAAGGGTAGTGCTCGCAGTGGTCGCAGCGATTGCGTCATGGTCATGCGCGTGGCTCGTGCAGGGCGACCTTGCGCCGCGCAAACTCATCGGCATCTTGTCCATCGGACTGCTCGGTCGGGCACTCTGGCTCTGGGCGGTGTCAGCGTTCACCGCCTTCGAACGCTCGCACTATGCGCTGGCGCTTGACGCGATTTTCCGTCCCCTCGAAGTGGGAGCCGCATTGGCAGTGCTGGCCTATCGTCGGGATCTGCACCTGCTCGCAATGGTGCACGCAGCGCTCTGGTGCCTCCAGGGTGTCGTCTCGGTTGATACCGTCAGGCGTCGGCTGGCGCCGCTCTCGGGTCATGTTACGGTACGCGGGTCGCTGTCATTGCTTGCTACGACCTTCCCAGCCGGGGTCTACACGATTGTTGCCTCCATATTTATGCAGGCGCCAATCGTCATGATCAAGCTCACCGAGCGGGTTCAGGTTGATCTCGGTCAGTTCGCGCTTGCTTACCAGTCGTGCGTGTACCTGCTGGTAATTCCGTATGTGGTGTCGTCGGCAATGCTTCCTGTGGCCGCAAGAGCGGTTGTCCGCGGCGACGGCAAGGACACGGCGTTGGTCGGTCTGCTCGTGCGAGTGACCTGTGTGTTCGGCGTCGCAGCGGTTGTCCTGAGTGGGCCGTTGTTGCCGCCGCTGGTGGAGGCGCTCTTCGGGGCCAGGTACCAGCCTGCGGGCGCCCTTCTCCAGCTTGCCGTCTGGTTGGTGATTCCGTTCTCGGTGGTTACATTCCTGCTGCAACTGTTTTTTGCACGGGGAGCATACGCGCCGGCGGGGTGGCATGGTGCCGCCGGTGTGCTGGCAATGTGCTTGATGTTTCCGCCAGCCGTCGCCCAAATGGCTGGTGCGGGCGCACTGCTCTCGGTCGGGGCTGGCCTCTCCGTCTGGTACTTGTTCCTGGTCGCGGTCGCCCCGCGGTTCGTGCCAGGCTACGATCGGTCCGGGTCACTCCGGGCCTTCGGGTGCGCGTGCGCGGCGGCGGTTGCGTTCGGATTAATGGGCTCCGAAGGGGCCTTGACTCAGGCGACCGCCACGCTGGCGATCCTTATGGTCGCGTGCATTGCATCAGGGGCGTTGCGTCGCAGCGATCTTGGCCTTCTGGCCAGCCTCCTGAGCCGCCGCTGAATGCAGCGCCGATGTCTCGCGTCGCTGCGATCCACAATGCCTACTCGATCCCCAACTTCTTGACCCTGTACCTGAGTTGCCTGAACGTCATCCCAAGCAGCTGCGCCGCCTTGGTCTTGTTGTATCGCGTCTGTTCCAGGGCCCTGACGATGGCCTCTCTCTCTATATGGAAGAGTTGCCCTTCGAGCCCGTCCGCCGCCATCTCCTCGTCGTCGACGGCCGGTAGATCGAGCCCCGCGCCCTGTTTCAGCTGAATGTCGCCCGGCTCTACCCGGTCGTTGGAGCAAAGCGTCACGGCCCGCTCGAGGATGTTCTCGAGCTCCCTCACATTTCCCGGGTAGGCATAGGACAGCAGCTTATCCATGGCCGCGTCGGTCATCTCCGGCCGAGGCACCCCGATCTGCTTCGACACCCGGTCCAGCAGCACGTCGACCAGCTGCGGCACGTCGTCCAGCCGCTCCCGCAGCGCCGGCACGTGCAGCTCGATGACGTTGATCCGGTAATACAGGTCCTCGCGGAACCTCCCGGCCTTGACCATCTCATCGAGCTTGCGATGCGTGGCCGACAGGATCCGCACGTCGACCGGCACTTCGCGCGTCTCACCGACCGGCCGCACGGACTTCTCCTGGATCACGCGCAGCAGCTTCACCTGCATGTGCAGCGGCAGGTCGGCCACCTCGTCCAGGAACAGCGTGCCGCCCTCGGCGCTGCGGATGAGGCCCTCCTTGTCGGCCACGGCACCCGTGAAGCTGCCCTTCTTGTGCCCGAAGAGCTCGCCCTCCATGAGCTCCGACGGGATCGCGCCGCAATTGACCGGCACGAACGGCCCGTCCGACCGGGGCCCGGACTCGTGAATCAGTCGCGCGACCAGCTCCTTGCCGGTGCCGGAATCGCCCGAGATGTGCACGGGGGCCTGCGAGCGCGCCACTTTGGCGACCATCAGGCGCAACTGCTGCATCGGCTGCGAGTCGCCGAGCAGCCGCAGCATCGGCCGTCGGCTGGTCTCCTCGATGCTCTCGCCGAGCTTGAGCGTGGCGGTGATGAGCTTGCGCAGCGCCGTGAGGTCGAGCGGTTTCGAGATGAAGTCGAACGCGCCGAGCTTGAGTGCCCGTACCGCGGCCTCGACGTTGCCGTGCGCCGTAATGACGGCCACCGGCAATCCGGGCCGATGGTCCTGGATCCACTTCACGAGATCGAGCCCGTCGCCGTCGGGCAGGCGCATGTCGGTGAGTACGAGGTCGTAGCGCTCGGCGCCCAGCAGCTTGACGGCCGAGCGGTAGTCGCCGGCCGCCGTCACGTCGATGTTCATGCGCCCGAGCGTGATGGACAGCAGTTCCCGAATGTCGGGTTCGTCGTCGACGATCAGGGCGCGTGGTCTGGGCATGGGGCGGCTGGGGACGGCTCAAACTTGGGGCGCTACCGGGGCAATAGCGTACAGCCTAGCGCAGCACGGTCGCATCCTCTCCTTTGGGAGTGCCAGGAAGCGCGAAATTCGTCGAATCGGTCAAATTGACCGTTTGCAGCGTCGGCGTGGTCCGTTCAATTCTGACCCGTGGCGCCTCGTGCCAATGGCGTCGGGGCCTGACGACGGTATAACCAGAGTTATACTATGGGCATGAAGACTGCCATATCGATCCCCGACCCCGTCTTCCGCTCCGCGGAGCGTCTGGCCGCGCGCCTTGGCGTGTCGCGGAGCGAACTGTATTGCCGCGCCCTCAGGGACCTGCTCGCGCGGCACGATGAGGCCGCGATCACGGCTCAGCTGGACCACGTATACGGCTCGCCAGGCGCGAGCGCGGGGCTGGATCCAAAGCTGGCCGCCATGCAGGCTTTGACGATCCGGGACAAGGACGCCGGATGAAGCGCGGCGAAATATGGTGGGCCTCCCTGCCCGAGCCCACGCGCTCGGGTCCGGGTTTCCGCCGCCCCGTATTGATCGTTTCCGAGGACAGCTTCAACCGCAGCCGGATTTCGACGATCGTGGCAGCGGCAATCACGAGCAACCTGCGGCTCGCCGAAGCGCCCGGCAACGTGCGGTTTGCGGTCGGCGCCACTGGGCTGTCCAAGCCGTCGGTCGTCAACGTCTCGCAGCTGATCACCCTGGATAAGTCGATGATGACTGCCCGCGCCGGACGGCTTGGAGCGGCGCACATGGCGGCGGTCGAGCGCGGGCTGAGGCTGGTCCTTGGACTGCAGTGACGTTCCGCCTACCACTCCCAGCGCTGCGGATCCGCAAAGATGATCCTGAAAATGCTGCCGCCGCCCGCGCGCGCCTCGTAGGCGAGCAGCGCTCCGTTCGTCTGGCACAGCTCGCGCGAGATGAACAACCCGAGGCCGGTGCCTCCGGCGCCGTTGCTGAAGAACGGCTCGAAGATACGTTCCGCATTGGTCGGGTCGATACCGGCACCACGGTCGGCGACCTCCAGGAACGGCCGCCCGGTCGTGGCAATGCGGCCGATTCGCAACACCACCGGTTCGGAACCGGCCGCCAACGCGTGCTTGACGGCGTTGTCGCACAGGTTCCAGAGCACCTGGTGCAGGTGCGTCGGGTCGAACTGGACCTGGAGCAGCCCCGCGTCCGGATCCGTGTCGACTCGGAAACGTCCGCGCTGAAGCAGGAGCGTCTCGTGAAACTCGGCCATGAACGCGTCGAGCCACTGCGAGAGGTTGAGCCGCGCCTGACGCGTCGAGTCTCGCCGTGACAGCTGCAGCACGTTGTCGATGATCTGACTCACCCGTACTGCGTTCTTCTCGATGATGTCGGTGAGGTTGCGATCATCCGGACTCAATCCCGGGGACTCGCGCAGCAACTGGCCGGCGTGGCTCATCGCACCGATGGGATTGCGGATCTCGTGCGCGATGCTGGCGCTGAGCCGGCCGAGGGAGGCGAGCTTCGACTGCTGCACGCGCTCGGCCATGACGCTGGTGTCCTCCAGGAACACCAGCACCGGGCCCGGGCCCGACTCCGACAGCGAGACGAAATGCGGTCGGATCACCGTGCCGCCGTCCGCGGAAACGACCTCGCCGGTCGAGTCGCGCCGATCCGAGTCCTGCCGGCGCCAGGTCTCGAGGAGATAGAGCAGGCGAGGGGAAACCTCGCCGAGCAGCGCGCCGCTTTCGACGGGCCCACCCTTCAGCATCCGCGCCGCGGTCTCGTTGACCAGGCGAACCCGGTCCGAACCGTCCACCACCAGGATGCTCTCGCGCAGGTGTTGCACGATGAACTCGTTCAGCTCGTTCAGGTTGGCGAGGTCGATGTCGCGTTGCTGAACGCGCGCCTCGCTCTCCCGGAGCTGGGCGGCCAGCGGGATCGCGAGCAGCGTGATTGCGAACAGGCTCGCACCCGTGAGACCGGCCACCAGGAAGTCCACGCCCTGGCCCGCGCCGGTCAGTG
>Ga0316622_100000067_pt1 | contig 45318 bp, 75 predicted proteins | sample OWC_Aug_OW2_C1_D_FD_207646 | JGI IMG/M metagenome (GOLD analysis project Ga0316622, IMG submission 207646) | Wetland soil microbial communities from Old Woman Creek delta, Ohio, United States - OWC_Aug_OW2_C1_D5_C | ecosystem: Environmental > Terrestrial > Soil > Wetlands | place: USA: Ohio... | reverse complement strand
CGAGTGGGGCGAGGCTTACACGGGCAGGGCCTTTATCAACCGCACGCTCAAGTTTATTTTTTCTGATTTTCCGATTTTTAACGCCGTCGAACTCCCCATCTCCCCCGTGTCCACCGTTAGCGCGGTCAAGTACCTGTCGGCTGGGGCGCTGTCCACCATGCCATCCACGGATTGGGTTGTACCATCCGCATCTCGCAATGCCCAGGTGTGCCTGGCGGCTGGCAAATCATGGCCCACCGACCTGGACGACCAACGCAAAAACGTGACCATAGAGTTTACCGCCGGGTACGGGGCGGCGGCAGGCGACGTGCCCGCCGGAATCCGTATGGCTCTGCTGCAATTTGTCGGCTGGGCCTACACCAACCGGGGGGACTGCGACGTGAGCAACCCCCCGTCGGCAATCATGAGGGCCTTCGCCCCGTACCGTGTCATGAGGGTGATCTAATGGCCAAGTGCACCCCCATCAGCAGGCCAATGCGCAGGGTATGCTTGGGGGACATGCGCGAGAGCATCAAGCTGTGGCCGGTCAGCATTGCCCCCGCCACCGCCGGACAGGTTGATTACACCCGCTCCTACGCCAGCGCCGTAACCGTCAAGGCCATGGTCAAGACCGTGTCCGGGTCTGAGGTGATCGACGGAACAGCCATCCAGCGCGTGGGAACAACCGAATTTTACATCCGCTACCGGGCTGGGGTAGACAACCAGGTGCGGATCGAGTACCGAGGCGAGTATTACGAGGTGCTGGGGGTAGACGACCTGGACGAACGCCGCGAATTTTTGCGCCTCAGAACCACCAAGCGCGGGGCAACATCCAACGGGGCCAACGCATGAGCGTGGAGTTTAAGCCTGACCCAGGCAACCGGCGCGCGATCGTGCAAATATCCAAGCAATCGCTTGAGGCGACCTGGGCCGTGCGCAAGGGCCTGTGGTATGCGGGCCGGGATATGGTGAGGGACGCCCGGGACTACATCCGCAAAGAAAAAAAATCCGGGAAGGTGTATCTGCTGCGCAAGGGGCCTGCTGGAAGGCAGTACCGGCACCAAGCATCCGCCCCTGGGGAGAGTCCGGCCACGTTTACGGGCAAGTTGGCGCGCGGGCTGAAATTCCAGGTGGGGGGCACGGAGCTTGAGGTGGGGGCCGACAAGGACGTTGACTACGCCCCCTACTTGGAGCAAGGCACCAACAATATGGTCCCCAGGCCCTACCTGTCCCGGACGGTGGAAGCCAACTCCCGCAATTTGGAGCAGTACATTGAGCGCGAGCTCAAGTCGGCCCTGGGGGGAGAATGAAAACACTCCCCATCATCAACCGCCTGTGCCAAAGCGTCCCGCGCCAGGTCTCATATTTCGCCGACGAAAAAACCATCTCGGCCCTGTCGCAATCGGCTGGGGTGGCCACGGCTACCACGGCCACCCCGCACGGGATGGTGGCCGGTAATTTTGGTACTATCGTTGGGGCGAAGGCCGTAATATCCATCACCTCCCTCACGCAGACCGGGGGGGTGGCCACCGCCGTATTGTCCCAGGCCCACAATCTGACTATGGGCTACAACCTGACGGTGGAGATTTCCGGGGTGGCCCAGGCCGGGTACAACGGCCAAAAGACCCTGCTGTCCATCGACTCCCCCACGCAAATCAAATTCCAGGTGGACGCGGCGACGGTTTCGCCCGCCACCGGGTCGCCCGTGTACCTGGACCCGGACACCGAATACAACGGGGTGCATGAGGTGTTGTCCACCCCGTCCACAACCCAGATCACCTACGCGGTCGCATCCACAACCCCGCCGACCGCCGCCGGGACGATAAAGGCTGCTCATGGGTATCGGATCGCGGGGGCACTGTCGTTGGAAGAGGCGCTTAACGACTATACCCAGCGAGGGGCGACGTCCAGCCTCATGTGGATGTTCGTGCTGGTAGGCCCATCCAGGGCCAACAAGGATCGCAACACCACCATTGATGCCATAGGCTACTCAAGCGGGTCTGCGGATGTGCGCCAGATCATCATCCAGCCGCTAAACATCCTGGTGTTCGTCCCGCGCAAAAACGAGGTTGGCGGCGTTGCGGCCCGCGACAAAATTGAGGACGTTCGCCCGGCGTTGATCCGCGCCATGTGTGGGGTTAATTGGCAGACTGGCATGACCAATGGACAAGGATCAAGGACGGCATACGTTGGCGATGCATTGATATCGGCCAACAACGACAAGATCGTATGGGCCTTTGATTTTGAGGCAACTTATGACATCATCCAGGATGACACGGCCATTGCTGACGTTGTGAGCGTCCCGTTTAGACTGGCCACGCTTAACACCCACGGATCACCAGCCATAACCGTTACCGACGCGGAGATACCAAGATGATCAAGATCAGACTCAACATTGGGCTTGGCGGTCATCCCGCCGGGAGCATCATTGACCTTAAGGACGATGGCCACGGCACCCCGTTGGACATGTATTGGGCGCGCCGGATCGAAGACGCCAAAATCGACAACTGCGTGGAGGTCATCAGCATCGACCAGCCCGCCAAGCCCAAGGGGGGTAAATAATGACCGAAGTCAACCTGCCGAAGTCCACCGTCAACATCTTGTCGGCCACCCAAACGCAGAGCACCGCGCCCGTAAAAGTGCTCTTTATCGGCCAAAAACTGGCCGGGGGGACTGCCTCTGCCGGGGCGCTTATCGAGTCCATCGGCAATGACGGATCAGAGGATACCCTGTTTGGCCAGCGCTCAATCCTGGCGAGCATGATCCGCCAGGCTAAGCGCTACAACAAGATCACCCGCTTTGACGCCATCGCCTTGGACGACAACGGATCGGCCGTCAAGGCTACCGCTGTGATCGCGCTCACCGGACCCGCCACCGCCGCCGGGACCCTGTTGGTCAGTGTTGGCTCCCGCCCACAGCACCAGTACACCATCGCCGTGGCCAACACGGACACCGCCACCATCATTGGCGATGCGATTGTCGCCGCCATCACTGCCGATGCCGACGCCCCGTTTACCGCCGTCAACGTGACCGGCACCGTGACCATCACCGCCTCCAACGGGGGTACCCTGGCCAACAGCTGGTCGGTGGAGGTGACCGGCACCGTGACCGGGGTAACCTACACCGTGACCGGGTGGACTGGCGGGGCGACCGACCCCACCATCACCACCCTGCTGGCGACAATTGACGGCATCAGGTACAACTCCATCGTCTGGCAGCACAACCTGAGCCTGGCCACCGTATCTGCCTATCTGGATGCGCGCTTTAACGCGACCAACGCTGTGCTGGACGGTCGGGCGTTTGCGACCAAGTCGGACACTCTGGCCAACATCAAGGCGGCGGCCAATGCGCTCAACTCCAAGTCGCTGGTGTTGCTGTCGGCCAAGTCCGTCAACGCCACCTACTACAAGGGCTGTAGCCTGTTTGAGCTCCCCGACGTGATCTCCGCTGTTTCCGCCGCTGTGGATGCGCTGCGCCTAACCCAGGACGCCAACATCACCGCGTACAGCATCGGTTCTGGTGGTCCTGCCGACCTGGTGGGCGGCCCTCACATTTCGGCCATGCCCATGTTCAACACCCCCCTTTCCACGCTCCCCATCATCGACGCTGGGCGCGGGTTTACGGCAACGGAGGTGGACGAACTCAAGGCCGCTGGCGCGTCTGTGCTTGGCAACAACCGCACCCGCACCACCATCTTGATGGGCGAGATCGTCACCACCTACAAGACCGACGCCGCGGGCAACCCGGACACCACCTTCAAGTATTTGGAGTTCGTGGAGACCGAGTCGGCTATACGCGAGATTTTCTTCAACAATATCAAGGCGACTTTTGCCCAACACCGGCTTACCAGCGGTGACGTGATCCCTGGCCACAAAATAGCCAATGCGTCCATCATCAACGCCGAGTACCTGCGCTTGTACGGCCTAATGTCGGGCCCTGGGTATGTGCTCACCCAAGCAGGCCAGGCGGCGGTCAAGTACTTTGACGACCACCTGGTCACCACCATCGACCTTACCAACGGGCGTGCCACCACGTCTATGCAGGTGCCCATCGTAACCCAATACCGCGAGGCCATCGTCCAGATGCAGATCGCGTTTTCGACCATCTAAGGGGGGGGGTGCACATGGCTTACAACGCAATCAGCTCAGCACAGTTGATCATCAACAATGAGGTCATCTTCTACAAGCCCAACAGCATCAAGGTTACCTCCGGCTTGGGTGAGGACAAAGTGCAAATGGCTTCCGGTGGGGGGGGTGTGGTTGTCCCCGTGCATTCTCGGGACGTGTCCACCCTTAAAGGCAAGGTCTCCTTCGATCTTTTCCCAACCAAGGAGTCCATCGCTTGGGTAAGGGCCTGGAAAGCCAACCGGGGGTCCAACGCCATCAGCACCCCTGATAGTGTCTCCGGATATCGCAACTCATTTTCCGACATGGCCGTGGTCAACGATCCCGAGACCTCGCTCTCGGCAGACGGGGCCATGACCGTCCAATTCGAGGGCTCCCCCGCCCTGTAACCCCCTAAAGGCATCCAATGGACATCCAACAGGACGAGATCAAGGTCACGCTGTCCCGGCCTATCCAGTACCACCGCAAGGGCAATGCGTCCGCCGAGGCTGACGTGGTGACCCTGCGCGCCCCCACCCTCCGTCAACGCAAGCACCTGGCTAAAGTCAAATCTGCGGTCGGGTCGATCATATTGGCTCAGCAGACCCGGGCGCAAAAGTCTGGCGCCCCCGAAAAAGCTGAAGCTCCCGAGCCCGACGAAAAGCGGTTTGGCCACGACGTGGTGATGATGATGGCTCTGATGGCAGACGACCCTGACACCATCACCATGTTTGAGGATGGCATGCTCGGGGTATTGGTGGATGGCGGATGCTGGCTTGACCTGGAGACCAAGGCCACCATGCCCATGCTTGAGTCCTTGTCGATGGATGACTCATCCCGCATCTTTGGTGCGTACCTGTCGGCTTTTATCCTGCCGTCGATGCTCTCTGCACCGACGGCGTGATGATGCCGGTGGCCCGCCTGCTTTACTCCTTCCAGGGGGCGCTCACCCTGGGTCAAGTCGAAGAGATGTCCTTGGGCGAGATGGACGCTTGGTTTAGGATGGCCGAAAAAATCGGCGAAGAGCTGGGCAAAAAATAGAGGCCCCATGGCATTTTCGGTCAAATATATTGTCGAGCTGGTCGATCGGTTTAGCACCAACCAGCGCCAGGTCTCCAGGGCGTTTGAGGAGATCGACAAGCGCGCTCGGGGGTCGGCTGACGCAGCCAAGGCATTTGAGGCGCGCATGGCTGGGTTGCGTGTGAGGTCGGCTGAGTTGCAAGGCCAGATGCTTGGCGTTGCGGCCAGCCTGTACGTGTTTAGCAAGCCCCTGCAATCGGCGATCCAGTTTGAGACGGCCATGGCCGACGTGCGCAAGGCGGTCACCTTTGACAAGCCCGGACAATTTGAGGCCATAGGCGAGGACATCAAGGCCATGTCCCTGCGCATCCCGATTGCTGCCGACGGTATCGCCTCCATTGTTTCGGCGGGTGGTCGCCTGGGGGTGGCGCGCGAAAATCTGGCCAACTTCGCCTTGGTGGCCGCCAAGGCCTCCACCGCCTGGGACATCAACCCGCAAGAGGCCGGGGATCAGCTGGCCAACCTGTCGGTTCGCCTGGGGGTGCCCATCGCCAAGATCGAGGAGCTGTCGGACGCCATCAACTACCTGGACGACAACACCAACGCCAAGGCCAAGGACATACTTGAGGTCATGGGCCGGGTGTCTGGCACCTTCAAAATCCTAAAATTTCCGCCCGAATTAGCGGCAGGATTTGCGACGTTTGCCAACCAGATGATGGTTAGCCCTGAGCTGGCGGCAAGCGGACTGCAAATGATGTTGGGGAAAATGCAACTGATGGGACCCGCGATGAATAAGGCCCTGATGACCGACCCCAAAAAAGCCATCTTCGGATTTTTGGACTCCATCAAAAAAATGCCCGAATCCGCGCGCATTGAGTTTCTTAAAAAAACATTCGGGGACGAGGCGTCCCGTTTCGTTAACCAGATGATCGGCTCCCAGGATATCCTGGCGCAGACGCTTGGGCTGGTGGGTAACAAGATGCAGTTTGTCGGGTCGATGACACGGGAGTTTGAGGTCCGCTCGAAGACCACGGCCAACCAAATCCAATTGATGCAAAATCAGCTTAACGTGATGGGCATCAACCTGGGAACGGTGCTGCTCCCGGCGATTAACGGCATCCTCAAGGCCTTGTCTCCGCTCATGGAGTTTTTGGGCAGACTGGCCTCCGAATTTCCGGTGGTTACCGGGGTCATCGTTGGGGGGACTATTGCGCTTGCGGCCTGGCGCGTCGCAGCGGTAGCGGCCACGTTTGCCTCCGTCCAAATGCAGCTCGCATTTTTGTCACTCCCCGCCGCCATCCAAAAGGCCATCGTCGCGTTTCGCGTGCTGTCGGTCGCCATGCTCACCACCCCCATCGGCCTCATCATCACCGGGGTCGGCGTGATGATCGGACTTGGAGTGCATCTGTACAACAATTTCAAACCTTTCGCCGACCTGATCGACCGCATCTGGGGTGGGATAAAATCCGCATTTGAGTGGCTGGCAAAGCTGGTTGGCCTGTCCGATGACGCCGCCGCCAAGACCGCCTCCAAGCCCAATGCCTACTCCAACCCAGCGCTGGAAAGGTACAACCGTGAGCACGGCATAGTCGCCCCCGGGCGCGCTGGCCCTGCGGAGGTCCCCGCGATGGGCTTCCAAATCCCATCCGCCCTCAAGCCGCAAAACAACGTGTCCCTCGAGGGCATCATCGCCATCAAAGACCCTGGCGGGATGGTCAAGTCGGCTTCCGCGCGCTCGGCTGGACCAATCGGCCCGCTTGGCCTCAGCATGGAGTTGAGCCATTGATCCTCGACCAGATGCTCGCAGCCTCATTTCGCGGGGTCCCGTTTTTGGTGTCTACGCACACCATGGGCGGAGGGCGCAAGGTCGTTGTGCACGATTTTATCAATTCCGACCGTCGCTATATAGAGGACTTGGGGGCGCTGCAAAAGAGCGTCAAGTTTGAGGCGGTGATAACCGGGGCGGGGCAGGAGTATTTTGACGCCCGCGACGCGATCATCCGCGCGCTCGACACCCCCGGGCCCGGCCTGCTGGTGCACCCACTCTACGGTGAGCTGACGGTCGTCGCCCTCCCGTACACGGTGACCGAAAACGAAGACTTGGGCGTCGCTCGCATCAGCATGGACTTCGGACTTGACCAAGGGCCCGTCCAGGCGTTTAAAGCGAAGCCAAGCGCCGCAGCCGTGGATGTCGAGCAAGAGAGCGCCTTTGACGCCATCCAATCGTTTTTCGCGGGGGCCTTTAGCCTGTCGCTCAAGCTGGCCAACAACCTGGATCGGGCCTATTCGTCTATCGCCAGCGTCAAGAGCACCATGTCGGATGCTCAGGCGGCTGTGCGTACCGTGGCCGACACAGCCCGGGATTTCGCGGCGGCGGTCACCAGCTTGCAAGCCAACGCCTACACACTCATGCAGTCCCCGGGTCAGCTGGCCCAGGCTATGCGCGACATCTACGACCTGACGCTGGATATGGCGACCACTCCGGCGGGTCAGATTGATTTTTACGTCAGCCTGGAGAGCTTCGGCGAGGGGGCCCCGGCCGTAAACCCCACTTCAGCCGAAAAAATCGAGGCCAAAAAAAATCAGGATGCGTTTTTGGTGGCCATCCGGTCATTTGCGCTGGCGGGGGAGGCATCTGCCTTGGTGGCCAACACCTACACCACGGACTCTCAGCTATCCGATTACATGGCCGGGTTTGACGCCCGCTATGCCGCGCTGTCCGATCTGATGGACGTACCCACCCTGGCGGCCATGGACAAGTTGCGGGTGGCCACCAAGCAGTATTTGGACACCATCAAGCCCACCCTGGCGCGCACGATCACCATGACCGTTCCCCCCATCCCGGTAAGCGTGTTGTCGTACATGCTCTACGGGGAGACCGTCCGGGCAGGGGAGTTGCAGGCCATAAACGGCAACTGGCCCACGGCGCCCCAAATCGCGGGCGAGATTACGGTGCTGAGCAAATGAGCCTTGGCCAAATGCATCTTGAGGTTGGTGGGGTGCCCTACGGGGGATGGATCGAGGCCCAGGCCATGCGATCCATGGAGGCCCTGGCCGGGTCGTTTTCCTTCACGGCGTCCTTAACCGATCCGGCATCGTTCCCTTTTCGTCTGGGGTCTAAGGTGCGGGTGATGCTGGACGCAGAGCCCATCCTGGCTGGCTACGTGGAGGCCATCAAGATCGATGGGACAACCAGCGACCACACGGTGAGCGTCAGCGGGCGGTCGCGCACGGCCGACCTGGTTGATTCCAGCTTGGTGGCGGCTTATTCGGCGGCGGCCACGGAGATCACGCTAAAAAAATTGATTGAAAACATCCTGGCCGCCAACGGGCACACCAAGATCAAGGTGCTTGATCGCGCCCCGGGCATCAAACCCTTCGCGGCGGGGGAGGCTCCTGAGTCGGACGTGGGGGCAAAAATCTGGGAGCACCTTGAGCGTTGCGCCCGGGCCAGGCAGGCCATCCTCAACACCACCCGGGCGGGCGAAATCAGCATAGAGCGCACGGGGACCTACCCGATTGAGGACTTGGTGCTCGTCAACTCCAAATCAGAGCCAAACGCTTGCAATATTAAGAGTTTTTCGGTTGAATACAATACGGTTGAGCGGTACAACAAGTACACGCTGCGAGCCCAAGCCTCCATCCCTGGCCTTGACCTGGGTGGGGGAGGTACCGCATCAACCGATGTTACCGGGCAGGCCGGGGTGGCCGTAGATTCCAGCATCCGCGCCACCCGGGTGCTGGAAATCAACGCATCGGGCACGGCAATGTCAACCGGCACGCTGCTCGACCGTGCGAAGTGGGAGGCCAACATCCGGCGCTCGCGGTCCATGACGTACCGGGCCACAGTGCAAGGGTGGTACCGCAACCAGGCGCAAAGCCTGTTTTTGCGGCCCAATCGCCTGATCCGCGTGCGGGACGATATGGCGGGGATTGACGCCGTGCTGCTCATCAAGGAAGTGACGTACCGCTACTCCATCACGGGCGGGGCCACGTCGGATGTGGTGTGCACCACCAAGGATGCCTACTCCCTGGATGTGGTGAGGCCCCAAAAAACCAAGAGGCGCCAAAAAATGGGGGTAAACATTGCAGGGCTTACTCAATAACCTGGGGCGCAAGATCACCAATCTGGTCAAGTTCGGGGCGATTTCGCGGGCCTCCACGGACGGCGGCAAGTACCAGGTCGCTCAGCTTGAGTCAATTGGGCGCGCCACCAACGCTACCCTGGTCATCCCGTTTGGCATGGCCGCCAACCCCCCCGCTGGAACGATTGCCGTGATGCTGTCGCCCGGGGGCGAGGCTGGCAATGCGGTGGCCATCCCCATTTATGGGGAGTCTCGCAAGCACCCGCTGGCCGTTGGGGAGGTGGCCGTTGGGGCGTTCCCGGTCGGGGCCTACCTGATCTTTCGCGCCGACGGAAAATTTGCCCTGGGCAACCAGACCGGGGAGCTGCTCAAGCAGATCGAGGATCTTCTGGGGGCGCTCAAGACAGCCACCGTCGTTGACCCCGTATCGGGGGCGCTCCCGTTTAGCGCAAGCGTCATCGCGCAGTTTACGGCGATTGAGGCAATCATCCAGTCCATGCGTGGGGAGATGTAATGACCGCCGACGTCAAGATCACCCCCAGAACTGATGGCCTGTACGACATCAACCTGACCGCATCTGGAGACCTGGAGAGCGTGGATGGTCTGGACACATCCATCATTGTGTCCTTGATGACCGACGCCAGGGCCGACGCCTCCGAGGTCAATGACCCCTATCGTCGCCGCGGATGGTGGGGCGTGGAGGCCGACCCCGAAATTGAGCGCATATTTGGGTCGAAGTTGTGGTTGCAGGACCAGGCCCGCCTCACAAATATGACGCTGGCCAAGCTCAAGGACGCCGCCCAAAAATCACTGCAATGGCTGGTGGACGATGGGTATTTTAAATCGATCACCATCCGCCCCGTCGCCGTATTGGACGGCGTGCGAATCTATGTTACGCTGACCGCAGACAACAACCGCACGGAGACCGTGCAGTACACGCTTGTTAATGCGACGGGGGCCTGATGCCGCTAAATTACCCTGCCGGGGCGAAGGAGATTGCTGATGCTGAGCGGTCCGACATCCGGGCCGCGCTCCCCGCATCCAACCCATGGTTGACGAAGTCCTGGATTAATGCTCTGGCCGTAGGCATGGCGGGCCGGATCAATGAGGCCTATTTGCAGATCAGGGCACTTGAGCGCGAGTCGATCCCCGACACGGCCACCGGGGACTACCTGTCCAAGTGGGGCAACCTCAAGGGTATCAACATCAACCCCGCCACCCAGGCCCAGGGTTATGCAACGGCCACCGGGACAAACGGTACCGCCATCCCGTCCGGAACCATCATGGCGTCCAGGTCTGGCAACCTGTACCAGAGCACATCTCTCGCCACCATCGGCACCCAGGTAATCGCCATCGCCAGCATCGTGCGCATCGGGTCCACCGCGTACGTGACCACCGTCAGCCCCCACAACATGGCAAGCGGGATGACCCCGGCCATGGCCGGAGCGGCCCAGGCCGAATACAACATCACCGCGGCGATCACGGTTACCGGCCTCAACACCTACACCTACGCCATCACCGGAGCCCCAGTGACCCCGGCCACCGGAACGATTACGGCCACCGCCACCATGGCCAGTGTGCCGCTTATCTCGCAGGGATACGGTGCGGCCCAAAGCCTTGGCAACGGCGAGGTGATTACCTTCGCCACGCCCATCGTCGGGGTGGATCAGACCGCCCACGTCCAGTTTGGCGAGATTGCGGGTGGGACTGACGCCGAGGCTGAGGCAGACTATCGCATCCGCGTATTGCAGGCCTACCAGCGGCCATTCGCGCTTTTTAATTCGTCCCAAATCGAGGCCACCGCAAAAATGATCCCTGGCGTCACTCGGGTATTCGTGCAAAACGCCACCCCGACACGCGGGCAGGTGACCATCTACCCGATGCGCGACAACGATGTGGGATCAAAAATTCCGAGCGCGGAAGAGATCGCGGCGGTAAGGGCGGCCATCCTTGCGATCAAGCCCGCCCACATTGCTGATGCTGATGTGATCGTGGCTGCGCCAACCGCCGTGCCCGTCAATTTCGTCTTTACAGCGCTCTCCCCCAACACCACCACCATGCGAGCCGCAGTCGAAGAAGCCCTGGCCGACCTGTTCGCGGCGGCCGAGGTGGGGGTAAACCTGTCCGAGCCCTCTTGGGATGCGGCGATCTACAACGCGGTTGATCTGACCACCGGCCAGTCCAGGCCCACGTTTACCCTCACCAGCCCGACCCCGCCCAGCGTGAACATTGCGGCCGGGCAAATCGCCACCCTGGGGGCAATCACATGGCCATAGTGCGCCTATTTGACGAGATGAGCGTGGAGGATCACGCCAACTCACTGGCCCACTTCCTCCCGCCCGGGCGGGCGTGGGACGCCAAGTGGGTGGACGGAACGAATTTTCGCCAGCTGTTGATTGGGTTCGCCGGGGAATTTTTGCGCCTGCATGACACGCTCAACCTGGCCTCGCAAGAGTCTGTCTTGTCGCAGATCAATTTACGCCTGACGGATTGGGAGAGCGCCCTTGGCATACCGGATGACTGCTTTGACATAACCGGTACTATTGCGGATCGCGTACGAAATGTTATCGTAAAATTTGCGATGATGAACGTATCAACAGAGCAAGATTTTATAGATTTGGCAGCATTGTATGGGTATACGATAACTATAAAATCTGGATTGGAAGAAATTACATTTCCGCTCACGTTCCCAATCCCTATGTATTCGTCATTGCAGGATGCACGTTTTACGATGGTTGTTGAGGTAAACACGCCAGCGCAAGGCGGTTTCCCCTACACATTTCCGATAACATTCCCGGCGCAAAATACGCGACTCCTAGAGTGCATATTTACGAAACTTGTACCGGCAACAACCGCTGTGCAGTTTAAATATATAGGATAATACATGCAAAACATACCTACAAAGGCAAACGGATCAACTTTAGAGGCCGCAGAGTTTAATCAAATCCCAGACGAATTGGAGAATTTGATTACTGACACAGGTCAGACACCGTCATCCGGTGACCTAAACCAACTATCCAAGGCCGCTGCCATCTATGCATCCGGTGGCGCGATGTTTACGGATTCCGGGGCGGCCAACACCTATGTGCTGTCTGCGATTGGGGTCAAAAAGGCGCCCACGGCATACTTCGACGGGATGACGATTTTTTTCCGCGCGGGCAACCGTAACACCGGGTCATCCACGGTCAACGTGGCCACGCTGGGGGTCAAAAACCTTAACCGTGAGGACGGGTCCAACCTGTCGGCGGGAGACATCCTGGCCGGGGAGTACGTGGCGGCCCGGTATTACAACACCGGCGGATATTTTGTCCTGCTCCCCAATCCCCGCATTGATTATGCGGCGGATTCCGGGGCGGCCAATGCATACGTCGTCGCTCTCCCCGTCAGCCGGGGGGCGCTCATCACCGGGGAGCACGTCAGATTCGTGGCGACCAACGCCAATACCGGGGCGAGCACGCTCAACCTCAACGGGATCGGAGCCGTCAGCATCGTTCGGCCCGGGGGGCACCCGCTGCTGGCTGGGGACATTGCCGCGCTCCAGATCGTTGATGTGGTATACGTCGGTGGGAGCTGGGTGTTGGTATCACAGACCGGACCGGGGGCGGCGGACCCCAGGGTCGACGGGGTGTTTGTCTGGGTCACCACCACCACCGTCAAGCTGCAGCGCGTTGACGGCCGCATGTGGATACCGATTTTTGAGGCCCAGGCTGCAGGGCAATGGGGTCGTCTGGCAATCCCCACGGCAGGGATCACGGCCACGCTTGGGGTGACCACGACCTTTACCGCCCTGGCGTCAGGGACGCTCTATTATGTCTATGCCTTCGCCAGCGCCGGAGCTCTGGCCATCATGGCGAGTACTACCGGGCACAGCACGGACGCCACCACCGGCATTGAGACCATGACCGGGGATGCCACCAAGACGCTGGTTGGGATGATTATCCCCGACGGGAGCAACAGCATGTCAAGCGAGCTGAGGGTTGACAGCTGGGCAAATCCGATCGTCCGCATTGGATCAGTCGGGTATACGGGCAACTTTGTGCAAAGCAATGGCACCTTAACCAGGCTATCAACATTGGACGCCAACGCAAAGGAGATTGGTTTTGCGTCATTCTCTGGCCGCAAAATATCCGCATCGTTTAACGCCAACGTGTCCAATGCGTCGGCTGGGGGCGCGGTTTTCTTGGGGGTCGGGCTGGATGCGACCACTCCGACCCACCCAGTCAGCAAGGTATTTCACACGGCTGGGGCCGGGGACACCCTAAACGGGATTGATGTGTTGACGTCGACTGGTGGCCTGCAGGCCTTAGCTGGGTGGGGTCAAAACGTGACTAACAACGTCACATGGTATACCCCATCGTACCTGACCATCATGATCGGAGCGTAACCATGGATATGTGCAAAAGGTTAATCGCCTCGGGCATCCAAGTAATCCCGTCCGTCAACCTGGATGGCACGTTGGCTTACCCGCCCGGGACAACCCCAGCCCAGATATCCGCCGTGGTGTCTGCCCTTGGTGGGGACAACCTCCACCTGCTGGCGGCCAAGGACCAGGCCTACTCAAGGGTATCCCAGGCATGCCAGGTGGCCATAGAGTCTGGGATCACCAGCAGTGCCCTGGGGTCGGCATACACCTACCCCACCGACAAAGTAAGCCAGCTCAACTTGTCCGGTGAGGTATCTGCGGCCATACTCTCCGGTCCTGCGGGCGCTTACGCCTTCATGTGCGCCGACGGCGCGGGCGCCTGGGCGAGGCGACCTCATACCGACGCGCAGATCAAGCAGGTGGGCCTTGATGTGCGTGCCCACGTCAAGCTCCACCTGGACCACCTGGATAATCTGCGCGGTCAAATCGCCGCCGCGCAAACAGCGATGGACGCCGACGCCATCGTCTGGTAGCCTGCGAGTCAACCATGACCACAACCCTGGACCAACCCATGACCCCTGAAGCGACCGAGCCCGGAATTGTGACCACGATACTCGCCGGGCTTGGTCTGTCACCCAAGGGCATCATGATCATCACGGGGATTGGGGTGTCGGCTGCGGCGCTTTGGCGGGGGGCAAAATTTTTGATCACCGTGGGAAAGCAGCTCGGACAGTGGCAAGAAACCCTGATGTGGCTTGGCGCCGCGAAGGAGCGGGAGCTCAAAGAGCTGCGAGACGAAAACACCCGTCTGCAAATCCATAACGCCAAAATAGAGGCCGAAAACGCCATGATGAGAGGCCAGATGATGGGGGAGCGCGAATGATCCAGACCAATATCACCCTACGGGAGCGTTGCCTACTGCTCACCGCCGAATTTGAGACCGGCCTGGGGCCCCCTGAATGCTATGGCCGGGTGGCCGGTAACGGGGACGGACAGGGCATCAGCTTTGGCGTCCTACAGCTCAACCTTGGGGCCGGGACGTTGCAGCCCATGCTCGCCCACCTGATGAAAGAGCATCGCGCCGATCTGGCCAGCATTTTTATGGACAAAATGCCCATCCTGGCCCTGATGTCCGGGGAAAAGCGCGCCAGTATGGCCGCCGCCGTGGGCATCCAGGCCAAATCCACCCTGCCAAGCGGTAAGGTCAAATGGGCCTTGCCTCAAGACTGGATCGACGCCTTTGCCGAGCTTGGCAAGCTGCGCGCCTGTCAAAAGCTCCAAATCGAGGCGGCCGGTGGATACTGGCGGCGAGCCCTGCAATTGGCCCGTGAGTACGGGCTCACGTCTGAGCTTGGCATTGCGTTTATGTTTGACCTGGCGGTGCAAAATTGGGGCATCCCCACCGATGTGCAAGATGAGATCAGGCTCGATTACGCGGCCGCCGGGGAGTTGGCGACCGATGAAGAAAAAATGGAGATCATTGCCCACCGACGCGCGGAAGCGTGCGCCCCCGAATTTAAGGCCGACGTCCTGATCCGCAAGCTCACAATCGCCCGCGGGAATGGATTCGCCCACGGGAAGAGTTACACCATGGCCGAGTACGGCCTGACCGCAAACCAAGCCACCCTGGCCTAATTGGAGGATCACATGCAGGAGTACATCCCTGTGGTAAGCGATATTTTATCCAACCCCCTGTCCACCGCATCCGTGCTGACGCTGATCTTGCTGGCCGCGCATGTGCTTGAGGTGCCCATGCTCCACTCGTTTCGACTGGATTACCGGATCAAGTCCAAAAACGGGCTCATCACCTACCTGGTGCTGGGGCTCATTGTGGCGCTGGTGGCCAAGTCGTTTTTGGCGTAGTTGCGTTTCCAGTGACACCAAGCCCGCCGGGGCTCAATCCCTCAGCGGGCTTTGGTGTATTGTGGCGCATCGCTTAACTCACGATAGGTAGGTCAAGTTCGCGCATCGCCTGCACGATGTGCAACGCCAAGCTCATGTACCCATCAACCTGCTTGGGGGGGTCCCAGTAGTATATCTCCGCCATCGTATCGCAGCCTGGGCATGACCCGTAGGCCACCATCACTACCCAGTAGCGACTGGGGTAATAGTCGTTGTCACCGATGACGTAGAGCTGTCTGCCCCGATAGCCCCCATCGTCAATCTCATGCACACGCTCGGGGTCAGGGACGAATTCTGCGTTTTTCGCGAGCTTTTCAGACAGCAGCTTGACCACGGCAACCACAATATCCCGGTACTGCTCCGGGGGGTTGGCGCTAAACCGCTGGCGAAGATCCGCTTGGTTGTCCAAAAAACAGTCTACGAATATCTGGATCATTTGGGATTCCTGGTTTGTCCTACATTCATTATTTTTTCCATGTCCGGCCAATACGTAATGCAAAACCAGCCAAAGATTAACTTAATAGTTAGAGCGCAAGGCATCGTGTTTACGTGGATTCCTAACCCAATTTCACGGTTTAAATTAAATAATTTAACTTCAACCCTAAAAATCTTGAATATCATAAAGCGAGTTGGAAGCTTATGGTGCATCTTTATTCCTCCACAATTCTAGGGGCAATTGCATAAGTAGTTGTGTGCTGCTTGCATCGTTCGCAACGTTTCCATTGACGAAATAATTCATCTCCTAATTCATAAGAAGCCCTCTCCAAGGTTTCCCAGAAAGCGACGCAGTCCTGAATATTTTCGTAAGAAGTATTTGGTACAAGTCTTGAGCTAGGCGAGGTAGTCCTGAAGCGGCAAGGACCACAATACGACTCATAATGTTCGTAGGGTAAGTAGTGTTTTTGTGTATCCATAGGTGTTACTCCTCCACAATTCTAGGGGTGAAACGACCGGTGGGGGCAGAAACAAAGTTACCAATCCAATCGATTAAAATAACGTCGCCATCGGCGGTAACCGCAAAGCAATCCGCCTTGCGCCCTAGCCCATCTTCTGCCCATTCTTCCTCATCTCGAATTTTCTGCGCATCTGCGGGCAACCCGGTTTCGTTGTCGATGAATTCTAGTTTCATTTTTCCTCCTCTTGTTTGGCTTCCCAATCTAAACATTCTTGGCAACGCTCGGTTCCTTTAGTGGCGTCGCGAAAAACTAATTCCACCGTCGGGAATAATGAACAGTATAAATGATTTCCGTAGGCGGAGGTTTTTCCTAACTGGCAGGGGCGGCAATGCTTGTCACCGCAGGTTATGTCAGGTGCGTTAAACGTAGGCATTATTTTTCCTCCTTGTTGCCCACCTTCGGGCAGGTTGGATTTCCGCAAGCGTAAACCTTTTCCCAATTCACGCCGCATGAGGGGCAAGCATCGTCGCCCCCAAATTCTTCGGGGTGATCGGCTTTGTATTGCTCCCAAGAGATCCATTTGTATAATTCAAAAGCGGCTTTTTCGGGAGTGGGGCCAAAGCCAACGATTCCATCTTGAAGGTTGGCGCCCAGCAAGAAAAAGAATTGGTCACCATCCATGCCGAATTGCAAGGTGATGGGGTTGGCGGCAAGGTCAAGCGGGAAAATGGACCTGACCTCTTGGTACTTGGCCGCGAACACATCGGGCTTGCAGGGGTAATGCTCGCCCTTGAGGCCAGTGATGATCCGATCCCCCGGGCAACAGACCTGGGTGCTGTGGGCGGACTCAGGGGTTTTGATCCTCCCATGCACAACGGCTGATTTTCCGCAGTTAGGGCAGTCCCAACGCTCTCCAACAATATCCTCAACCATTGGGAGATTTTGCCCAAACCACTGAATGGCCTCAATTTCGACTTGGCGGGAAATGTATTTGGTCATTTTTGCATCTCCTATGGTGGCGTGTGGCGGCCCCCGCGGGGGCCGGTTGGTTACAGTGTAGCGATGTTGGCAGCGGTGGTCGCGTCGCCCAGGAAGCCGAACAAGAACCAGCCCTGCTTGTTGGTGTTGGGCATGGTGCCTTTGGCGTGGATTTCGCCGCTCTTGGTGATGCGATAGTTACGCTTGCCGAAGTGGTTTTGCAGGGCTTTGCGGATTTGGTTGGTGCTCATGGCGTTTCCCCTTGGCCTGGTATTTGTTTTTTTCGGGGCTCATCCCTCACCCCATGATTAGACTATACGCCCAACGGGCGTATGAGTCAACAAAAAAATGCATCCACGCAAAAATAATCGCAAGGCCTCATGGATGCTGGGCTAAACCATATTGCGCACGCCAGTAAAATGGTCACTTTCCCCCGCCGCCCGCCTCGCCACCGTCCTCACCCTCCTCATCCTCGCCCTCATCGTCCACCTCCCCCACATAGCGCCGGTAGGCCTCCACCCAATCCGTGGCAATCTCCCGCTGGGCCTGCGCCAAATCCAGCTGCCCAGCGCACACCAGGCGATGCATGCGGTTTTCCAGGGCATCCTTGCTGCGGGCGCCCCAGGCCCCGGCGTAGGCCTCCGGCCACAGGTTGGTGATGTCGTTGCTGCCGCCCAGCTCCAGACTGATGAGGTGGTCCACCTCATAGGCGCCGCGCACGCGGGGGTGTGGTAGCGGGCGAACACCTGGCGCTTGGTGGCCTCGGTCACGTGGCGCGCGGTTTTGGTGTAGCCGGGGGTGCACAACTGGGCCAGGGTGACGGGCTGGGTGGGCCGGGGTGGGCCGGGGTGGGCCGGGGTGGGCCGGGCCGGGCCACCTCCGCCCGGTAGGCCTCGCCCGCATTGCCCATGCATTGCAGGCCGCCCACGTAGGCCAGGCCCAGCACCGCCCCCAGAAACACCGCCAGGGCCGGGTTGTCGGCCCAGGCCATGCGGGGCCAGCCCAGCAGGATGGTGGCCAGGCTGGCGGCCATCAAGCCCACCTTGAGGGTGTATTCGTAGCCCGGTGCGGCGTTGCGCCACCAAAACGCCATGGCGATGGACTCCACGGCGGCGGCGGCGGCCTCACCCTGCACGCCGGTGGGCACCGCCCACCGCCAAAACGACCCGCCGGAGAGCAGGCACAGGGCCATGCCCGCCAGTGCGGCCAAGAGGTTGTAGAGGATGGGCGGGGTCATGGAGTGTATGTCTCATCGGGGATGATGCTCATGACCACGTATCCTGGCATCACTCCGGGCATATCGCGTCCGATATAGGTCACGCGCCGGTAGGCAATCCCGTTACCAGGGAGTTTTGTGTCTGGGCCATACTCGTAGAGGACAAGCAGGTCTCCAACCTCATACCCCCGATCGTCAAGGCGGACCTCAAACGTTTTTGACCCTGATGCCACGTCGGCGTAGTACTTGGACCAGATTTTGAGTTCGTGCATGCTCGGCCTCCCTTGCGAGACCAAATGCCCCCTGCAACGGCCCTGGCATGAGGGGCAGTCATCCCCGTAATCATAATGCCCTTGGCATGGGTCTCCGCAGGCCGGGCAGTTGTTCCCGTGAGGGTAAAAAACCTTTATGGGTATCGTCATCCCGTCCTCCGTCGGTTGTGGTTGTAGTCGTCGGCCATGCGATCAGCCATGGCGCGATAGGCGCTCTCCAATTGGGCGTCAGGCCACGCCTCCAAATCCTCCCGGGGTGGGATGCGGGCCAACACGCGACGCGCTGACAGGTGTTGGATGAGTTGGCGGCGGGTCATTGGGCCTCCCGGATGATGATCTCCACCCGGCGCCCGGCAGCCCGGGCGATAAACGCGCGCACCTCGTCGTCCAGAGGGATGTTGAGCGCTGGGGCCACCTGCATGGTGCGTTCCACCCCGGAGGTCACTTCCACCAGCCCGAGGGAGACCTCGGTGGGGGGCATGCGGGAGCACCCCCGGCACATGGGCCGCCCACCATGGGTGCAGCGGGTGTGGCTGTCGTTGATGCAGGCGGTCATTTGGCCTCCTTGTGGCATTGGTCGCACAGCACGCGCCCGTTGGTGCGTCTGCGCAGGCGGGTTTGCCCCATGCGCCCCCGTGCGTCGTAGACGAACCCGCCCGGGCGCCCGCACCGCTGGCAGCAGTAGCAGGCGGCGCGCAGGGCGCTGGCCAGGCGCTCAGGTTGGGTCAGGTTTTTGGCGGCCATGGGCTGCTCCTAGGAGACCAGGCGTTGATAATCGCCGGTGGCGGCATCCACCCGGCTCTCGATTTCGGCCAGCTCCACCCGCGTGGGGGCGTGGTTATCCATCACCAGGCGCTGGAGCATGGCAGTCAGGTCGTGCACCAGGGTTTTGAGCTGCTTGGTATCCCGGATGCCCCGCTGCGCCGTCTCCAGAGCGTCCTCCAAATCCTCTTTATCCTCCTCAAGATCGGCCAGCTTGGCCCACCGTCTGGCGGATTCGTCCCCTATGCTCTCGATGTGCTCGGCCACGGCATCCGGCACCTCATAGGCCACGTTGTCGATGGTGGTGGTTTTCATGGGGGCCTCCTCAGGCGGCGGGTTGGGGGTTGACGGCCAGGGCGGCCTGGGCGCGCAGTGCCATTTGGTCGGCCTTGATGATTTTGGTTGTCATTTGCCCTCGTCGTGGTACCACGGGTTGTGGGGAAAATTTTGCCGGTCTGGCGGGAGTTGCTTGATGACTCCCCCGCTGGCCAAAAACCTGGCCATGGCCGCGTTGATCTCGTCGCTGGTGGCTTGCCGCATAATCGGCACCTTTTTTTTGCGTGGGTCGCCCTGCGCGTATCGCTGGCACTTCGTGCATTTTACAGCAGAATTCGTGGCCTCCTTTGGCGTCCCCCGCAACTCCGCTTGGCACATAGGCCTTGACGCACCATCCATTATTGCGTGAGCCACCGACCCACTGTGACGCGGGCCCCAATGCATCCATAGTATTTCGCTCATCACATCACCCCTATCTGTTTGTACCACATGATTAGTATGGTAACGGCCAGCACCAACCCAGCAATGGTTAATGACAATCCGATCATCATAACCCTGCCAAGCATGACGCGTTTTTTGCGCTCACCGAACGGCAAGTTTGTGCGTACCATAGTGTCTCCATGATTATATTTTCACCAAACTTATAAGCCTGGGACGGGAGTCGAACCCGCAACCTGTTGTTTACAAAACAACCGCTCTGCCAATTGAGCTACCCGGGCAGGCTGTAGGTCAACATCCATACCCCCCGGGCACACTCCACTTCCCCGCTCTTGTACAGGGCTGACAACTGGCGGAGCGCGGAGGACTCGGTGAGCTTGACGCGGGCGGCAATCTCCGGCAGGGTGCGGTGTCCCTTGGCCAGGGCGGTAAGCACCCGGCTCTTTTTGGAGGGGGTGGGCCGCATGGCCGGGCGCGGGATGACCCGGCCATCGGCGAGTTGCCAGGTGGGGATGCCGCGCTTTTTGGCCAACACCTGGGCCAGGCACTTGCCCGCCAAGTCGCAGCTCTCGCACCGGGTCATGGTTACCAGGCCGCGCAGGCGGCAAGAAAACAGGATAGGTGGGTGGGTGCCCTTTGGCTTGGATGGCATGCCATCTCCTTGCTTGGCATAAGTTATGCCGTGCCGCCTCCATCGCTCCGTGGCGTCATTGCCCCGGGTGCCTCGGCACAGCCTAAAGGTGGGGGCGGGAGTCGAACCCGCGACCCTCTGCTTGGAAGGCAGATGCTCTACCACTGAGCTACTCCACCGGAGGGTGGGGCGCTGGGGATACGGTGTCCGTCAAGCCACCCCCAGCTACCACCCTGTAGCCCATTGCGGGGCCACTATTTGATGACAATTTTTGTGATTTTTAACGGCACTCTATTCCGATACGAAATCTCTGACCGGCCTATTTCGATTCGTTCCAGCATTTCGCGGCATTGCGCATCTGTTTCCGCGCCAAAGCCTAGTACCATGTTTTCTGTTCCGTTTATTTTCTCAACAATATCAATTACTGTATATTCTCCCGATTGGCTCCGAGGCTTTGGTCGGGTACAAACCATGTAGCGCTCTCCGCGCGCACGAACTGTCATTGGGATTATTTCACGCCCGAAGTAGATGCGCGCCCCGACAGGAAATGTTTCTGTAGGATCAATCACTTGCCCTCCTCTCGTTAAAAGACACCCCGCTTGGGCTCCGGGTGCGAGCCGACCCCTATCACTTGTGGTACTCGCGGATCGTAATCCATGTGTAATAGACCCCGATCCCAACGCTGGCTGCATTGCACAGCGCAACCAGCCACATCACATCTCCCAGCCGCGCCAGTGCCCCGGTTGAGATAAGCGCTATCCATACCCGCAGCCAAATCACCTCCCTGTCGGGCGTCATCCGTGCGCTCCGGATTTGATGGCCGCTTTTTCGGCGACGATCAGGGCATGGATGGATGTGCCTTTGAAGGCCTCAACGGCCTTACTGGTTTCGGACTCCTTGCCCCAGGAGGCCAGGTTGTCCCAGCCTGCCTTACCGCGACCGCCCTCCAAAAACCTCCACCACATGGTGAGGGGGAGTTCGTAGGGGTTGACCTCGGCCATGTTGCTGGCCCACCAGGCCTCCTGGTCGTTTCGCGCATAGGCGTCGATCAGGCCGGCGCGCAGGGCCAGGTAGTCCTCGGGCAGGTCGCTGGCGGGGGCGGTGGTGGGTTGCTCGGGCCCGTTGGACACAGCGCCTTCGGCGGCCTGGGGTCTTTGCGCGCCAGACAGCTGGGCCTTGGCGGCGGAGGTGCCTTTTTTGGCGGGGGCGGGTTGCTGGTTCGTCCCCACGTCAAAGTGCTCCCCCGGCTCGCTCATGCCGTCCACCAGGGACTGATAGATGCCCTTGAGTGACACCCATTCGTGCTCGGTGATGGCAGGCAGGTTGTGGCCCAGGCGGGTCTCGATCATTTTAACGGTCACCCCATAGGCCGCCAAATCTCCCGCCAGTTTTTTCACCCGCTCGGAGAGGGGGGACTTTTGGGAGGCCACGATGGTTCCACGGCAGGCCTCCACCGCATCGTCCACCACGTCGCCTGGGATGGCGGCCAGGATGCACGCCCGCAACCGACGAGATCCTTGATTGGCCACGGTCTCGTAGATGTCGCGGGGGTCGGTGAGCTTGGTCACGCCGGTTCTGGTGTGTCGCTCATGTACAACGTTGAATTTCTTACTAAAACGGGTGTTGGTCTCCAAGTCCAAGGCATAGGCCTCAATTTTGCTGTAACCATTGCCTTGGCTCAGCTCATCCACCCCGCAATCCAGGTTTCCCCACGCCTGGGCCAGGGCTTCCGCTAGGCGAATGGACGGGCCCTCAACCTTGGTCCCACCCTTAGGGTAGGTGTAGATGGCGGCCTCGGCCAAGGTGAGGCGCTTGCAGGACTGCATGATGCGTTGGGTGGCGGCCGCCTGGTCGCGCGGGAAGCTCTTGGCCAGCATCAGCCGACCCTGCACCTCCTGCACAGCCCGGATTTGATCCGCGCTCATGCCGGAGGGGTTGAGTTGCATACCCCCGCAGGTTTGTCTCGGTTGGGTGACTGCGCGCGTGTCGCGCCGTTGCTGGGGGGCGTGCATCATGTCCATGCGATCCTCGTTGTCAAAATCTTCTTGTTCAAAATCGCTCATTTTTTATCCTTGGGTTTGATGGGGTTCAGCGGGCGCGCGCCCGGCTTGATCTCGGTATGGGCAGCCACTAGGGCGGCCAGCTCGTCGGTTTTGGGCAGCGCCTCCACCACAGCCTTGTAGTCGGTCTTGGGGGCATCCTTGTTGGGCTTGTAGCGCCAGAGACCCTCCACGCCGTCGGCGTGCTCCGAGCGCAGGCGGGCGGTGTTTTTGAGGTCGTCCAGCTTGGCGGCCTCGGCGTCCACGATGGCCGATTGCTCCATCCAGGCCGCCCACAACTGGCGGTCCACCTCATCGGGAGCCAGGTAGGCGCCGGTGGTCTGGCGTACCCGGTACTTGATGGCCTCCGCCGCCTCCGACAGGCTGGACGCCTCGGGCACCAGGCGCGGTCCCTGGGGGTCGATGTACTTCGCCCAATACTCGCCAGCCTGGGTGAGCATCATGTCGATCAGCTCATCATCCCGCAGGATGGTGTAGTACTCGGGGGCCTGGTTGTCCCACATCACCACCACGTGCCACACAGGCAGGTTGGTGACGGCCATGCCCCACATGCATTGCAGCAGGTAGTGCATGGGCACCTCGTCGGTACCAGGCTCCCCCCAGCCATCCCGCATGTGCCAGCCCACGTTCTTCACCTCCACCCCCCCCAGGTAGTACTGAGGTAATTTGGCGTGGTCGGCGGGCTTGCCTAGGCCCAGCAGGGTCATGTTTGGCTTGTCGCGCACGATCAGGCTGTCCGGGCTGGCAATGGCCCACGGGTATTTGGGGTGGGCCAAGGTCTTGGGCTTGATGAGTCTCCAACCCTGCTCCTCACTGGCCACCTTGAGCGCCACCGGCTCCATGAGCTGGCCCATGCGCATCTTGCGGGTCTCCTCCACCTGCTCCAGGCCGGTGATGACCTGGTAGGTGCGCAGGGGGGTGGAGTAGGGGTTGACGCCCAGCGCCCCGGCCACGTCTGACGCGCCGATTTTGTCCCGGCGGAATACCTTTTCCGCGTCGCTCAATCCGTTGGTTGCCATGTCACGCTCCCTTGGGCTCGTGTTTGTGGTAGTCCAGCCAGTCCTTGGAGCCCTTAAGCTGGCAAACCCCGCAGCGGTAGCGGCCGCCCTCATATCCCTCATGGGGCATGGGGGCCGGCTCCTCCTGGTAGTGCTCCCGGTCAAATTCCAGGCGCTTGGCCAGCTCAATATTTTGCAGGGTTGTCATTGACCTCCCTCAAGGTAATCCAGCGTTTCGGGGGTGGCGTTGGGGTTCTGGGCCAACTTAAGATCGGTATTCAGTTTCATTTTTTACCCTTTTTATTAGTTACTTATGTTGTTATTGCGCTTGACCAGGTCTTCGGTGGCGATGCTCATTTGGTCCTCGTCCTCATGGCGTAGTTGGTTTTGCCCGCAAAGCTGGCCACCACCGAGGCGCCCGGCTCGGCCAGGCGGTGGATGATGGGCGCATCGTAGATGGCCTCCAAATCGGACATGCTTTGGTTGGTGCTGACCCAGGTGAGCCTACCCGCAGCGCAGCGCTTGCTCACCAAGTCCAGCAGCACCTTGATTTCGTGGTCGCTGGCCATTTGGCGCCGGGCGTTGCCGTAGCCCACTTCGTCCAGCACAAGCACGTCAGGCCTGGCGTAGCGCTGGATGACCCCATACTCCGACTCTCCGGTTTGGTCACGCCAGCCGGGCTCACACTGGCTTTTGTATTCCGACATCCGGGCCATCATCACCGTGCGGCCAGACATGTACAGGTGGTGCAGGGCCAACAGCAGCAGGGAGGTTTTTCCGGTGCGGGCGTCCCCCGTGAGCACGGCGTTCTTGACCCCACCCACCAGCTGGTCGTAGATGGACCTCTGGAAGTCGTCCAGCTTGTCCAGCTGAGGGAGTCCATTCACCAGGCCCCCGGCTAGCAGTATGGCATCCCACTTTTCAGTGGTGGGCTTGGGCGGGGGCGGGTCAAAGTACTCCCGGCCCTGGGCGTCCCTGGTGATTTTCAGTGCCTCCCCGCGCTTGGGGGAGGTGAGCGCGTCATCCAAAATCTTGGGGTCAACCTTGCCCATCCGCGATTGCAACTGGGGTATCATTCGGGCCACCTCCCCAAGACTGGGCGGGGATGATTTTTCCGCCTGGAATGGCCGTCTTTCCGAGCGCTGGCTCATGACATCACCTCGTAAGGGGTGTTTGATTTTGGTCTTGCGGCCGGAGGGGATTTTCCCCCACTCTGTCCACTGCGCTTTGCATCAAAGTGCCCCATGCGCTGGGCCCGTTGCAGCCACTGGCGGAATTTTGCCGTCCAATCAGCCGACGCCTTGCGCTCGGACTGATAGTGGCTGACGAACTCCCGCAACTGCTCACCCATCTGCTCCTGGGTGCAGTGCACGCCCCAAGTGCTCAACATCCCGAAAAAGTGTTCCGGGGGGGTGAAATCATCGGGAACCAGCGAAAAACCCGCCTTTAGGCCGGATTCTGAATCAAATTCACCCGCGCCCGCGCTTTGGGTGGGTGTAGTTAATAATGAAGATGAAGATGAAGGGGTTGGCTTAAGGTTGGGATCAAGGTTAACCTTGTCTGTCGCCTTTTTAAGGGTAGGGTTACCCCCCTTGAAACCACCAGCAGCGCGCTTCTCGCGAATTTCCTCATCACGAATCATGCGCCTGGAAAAGATCGCCCCATCCTCATCAATCGAGCAAACCCCAAACTGTATCAGCTCATCGAGCCAACCTTGAGCATCATGTAAGGTTGCCCCAACCATACGAGCAAGGTTATCTATAAGGATAACCTTACCGCCAACCTTAAGGTACCCATATGGTTGTCCTTCGTGCATGTAGCAAAGCATGTCCATCCACATACCGCGCGCGCCAGTCGTACATGCCCGCAAAGCGGGGTCTCGCAACCAGTCTGACGGGTAAAACTGGAAAGACGGTCGCTTCATTTTTTTTGATCCTTATCCATACCCAGCTTGATAAAATGCCTAACAGTGGCCGAGTATGACCGCTCTGACTCCTTGGACACGCGCAGGATCGTCTCATGCTCATCAGGTGGGAACCCGATGGATTTGATGATGACCTGCCTTTTTTGCTTTTTTGCCATGCATCCCCCGTGTTTAATATAATGTTTAACATCTACTGGCGTGCGTGTCAACCAAAAAACACTTCACACCAAAAGTTTTCCGCCGCGCATCCGCTCATCAATCTCCACGGCGGTCGCCTCCATGAGAGACAGCCCCGCCGAGACGACCTGCCTGTAAAGGTCATCAGGGTCAAGATCAAGCGACCTCGCCAGGCGCATCAGGCGCAAGACTTCTTCGGCCGGGAGGGCGCAGATGATTTTTTTGTCGTCGCTCATCGCTGGTCACCCCTGGGGTCGCGTTGATAGCTGTCGTAGGCAATCTGTGGGCATCTGTGTTGTCCGTAGTACAGGTCCCCACAATACCCACAAACTCCTTCCAGGATCACGCTAGGATCGTCGATTTCGTCCAGTGCGTGGTCATGGACTGACTGACCAGTAAAAACTGACTGGCGGCTCATTTTTAGCCATTTTTGGTTGGTTTTCGGTGGGGACCGCGCCGGGGGCTCTTTACCGCATTGGCGCATTTGTCCGCTCCCAGCATGATCACCCGCTTGAGCATGGGGTCTACCTCATGCCTACCGGATTCCCATTGCCTGATCGTTTTCGTGTCTTTAAACAAGAACTTAGCTATTTCTTCCTGCGTCATCCGCATGACATCATTGCGCCACACGTAAAATTCGTCGGCCGTCATCCTCTCCGCCATTGACATCCCCAAAAAATGATGGTGTATTGGTTATGTCGAGGCGTTCACCCCCATCGGCATGGTGAGCTGGGCCGCTGACCAAACTTCCCGCTACGGTAACTCCGCAGCGGGATTTTTGTTTTTGGAGTGCTCTCGGCGGGGCTCGAACCCGCGACCTTGCGATTATGAGTCGCTCGCTCTAACCACTGAGCTAAGAGAGCATTGTGGGCTGGTCATCTCCCATCCGTCCGCGTGCGGGTCAATCCGGTTTGCGCCTCCATCAGCATGTCATCCAGGAGGCCCGCCAAGTCCGCGCGCTGCTCCTGGCTCAAGTCCTTGGAGCTGCGCACCCCGTATTTGGCCTCCAACATGCCACGGTAGGCATCATCGGCCATGCCAAGCTGATCCTTGAGGATGTGGATGCGGGCCAGCGTGGGATTGGCCGACTTTCCTTGTGGGCTAGTCACCCGGGCAATACCGCCCACCAGAGGCCGACGATGGCCAGCGGAACCACGAAAACCGGGTTGCCCGAAAACCCCAGGCACATCGCAAACACTCCGGCCGACCAAAGCACAAAGCTGCGATCTCGCTCTCTCGGGCTCATTTTTTGTTCCGCTTGATGTGTTGGCGGCCAAGATCAGCGATCTTGTACCCGCCTTGTACCCGGGTGAGGTATCCTCCCTCGGCCAACTCTCGGCACGCCGGGATAATCTCCGCCAGGCTGTAATCATCCTCAAGCACCAGCTCGTCAAAGTGCGAGTAGCTTGATGCAACCTCAAGGATCGCCAGTTTGCATGGGGTCATTTAAGCCCACTCCGTGATTATCGGTTGAGTACTACAGGCACTCCGTGGCGTGGCATCGTTCCGTGCCTCCATGTGCCTAGTGCCTGTGGGAGGGCTCGAACCTCCGCCCGGGTAACTAGATCGGGCGATGCGCGTAAACGCTCGTCCGATCTAGTAGTCCGGGGCCCCAAATTCGGCAGCGCAGGCGGTTGGACCTAAAACCCAAACACACGCTTCAACATCGACTTACCGACACTTGGTTTGTTTTCTGGCGAAAACCATAGCCCGGAAGGCCCGCATTTTTTGGCGTCCGCCCGTATCGTCCGGCAGTCAGTATAGGACTTTCGCCCCGATACTATGTCGGTGCTGACATACGAATCCATGCAAACAGGAGGGTTGGTGTTGCCGAAGGTCTTAAGGCATTTTTCGCAGTCCACGCAGTACGGAGCATTCATTTTTTAATCCTCTATTTGTGTTCCCGGCTTGGCCTATTTTCGCCGGGGCGCTCACCCTCATCCGTCGTGCTGGGGTTGGGCTTGGTGCGCCTGGGCTATGCGTTGGCCCGGATGACCAGGCAGCGGATGCTCTTTTGCTCCACGGGGCTGCGCACACTCTAGCCCCCCCGTCTGTCCACACCGGGATGGGTATCCACCCTCAGCAGCCTTGATTGATCTGATACTAGTATAGTCATCCGGTAATGTCAACACGAAAAATCACCCGGGCCAAAAATAATCCCGTAAGCACCTATTGCAATAACACATAGCTATTACTATGATTGACGGGGCGGGGGTCGGGGATGGGGGGAAAAGCAAATATGTGCACACCCGCGCCCCAAAAACGCAAAACTCAATAGGCAAGCAGATGCCCGGAAAAAAGACGCAGAACAGGCCGCCGACCGCAAAAAAGAAGGGTCGCAAGCCGGGTAGGCCCAACGAAGACGCCCGCCTGGACAAACGCCGCACCGATGTCGCCGCGCGCCTCCTGGCCGGCGAACGCCAGTCGTCCATCGCCAAGTCCTACAACGTCAACCCGTCCACCATCACACGGGACGTGCAGGTCATCATGGAGGAGATGCGCGAGGAGCGGCTCAGGATGGCAACGCATTACGTCTCAATCGAGCAGGCTCGCTTGGACGTGCTGCAGCAGCAGTTTTGGCTCAACGCCCTTGCTGGCGATCCCAAGGCCGGGGAGCTGGCCCTCAAGATCATGGAGCGCCGCGCCAAGCTGCTGGGACTGGACAAGTCCGCCGAGCTGACTGTTATGACGGCCGGTAGGGTGGAGATTGGGCAGGCCGTGGCGATCCTCCCCGACAATGACCGGGGAGACCCCAAGCCGGAGTAGGTGGCGCAACCTCATATTCAATGCGGCTTCGCAATTATTTTTGCGTGGATGCATTTTTTTGTTGACTCATACGCCCGTTGGGCGTATAGTCTAATCATGGGGTGAGGGATGAGCCCGACGAAACCAAACGCACAACCAGAGGGGACCGCCATGAGCAACTACGAACAAATCAAAGCCGCCCGTGCCGCCGCTGATGAGGCCTCCAAAAAATGGCGTGAAGTCCTGGCCGATACCAACAGCACTCAAGATGACCGCGTTGCCGCCGCCCAGGCATACCAGTCCGCTAAGGCGGTGGTTACCAGCCTGGTCAATACCCCCAAGAGCAACGCTCGCCCCGTCAAATACAACTATTTCGCCCCCAAAAAAGGCCCTACCGCAGACGAGTTGCATGTGTTTGGGGCCGCCGAGTTTGCTGGGGAGCCCATGTAGGCAACATGATCGCCTACAAAAAATGAGGCCGTATCACGCGGCCGAATAACACACAACCGACATAAAAAGGATTAATACATGTCAAAATTTACCGAATTTTTGGCCAGCGACGGAGAAAAAGTATCCATCGACATCAGCAAGGTGACCGCGGCGTGGCGAGATGATAATGACGCACCAGGCATCATCACCATCAGGCCAAGCGGAGCGTATGGTACGTACGATATCCATGGCATGGTTGATGATATCCGGCGCCAGGTCGGGAGTTATGGCCATCACACAATCCCATTCGTCAATCCAGATTCGAGGGAGAGTGGATTTTTCGTGGCCGAGAAGGTGGTACATTACCTTCAGAGGTCGGATAAATCTACCGTGTTTTTTGGCGAGGGGAAAATCCGTATCGACAGCAGCTATGAGGACGTCAAAAAATCCATCGACGATGCCCTGGGCGCATAGCGCATGAGCACGATAACCACCGAACCCCGGGCATTGCCCGGGAGAGAGGCGAAGTGAGCGAAAAAATCGACATGAGAGGGACTTGGACGGATGACATCTGGGTCAAACATTGTGGCCCCCATCGGGAGACCATGGGGCTACCCTATTTAGACTCTGTCCAACGGGGGATGGAGCGGACAGACTTGATGAGTGAGTTTGTCCGTTGCCTGGGCCAACCATGTATTTTAACGTGCCCTGTGCTTTACCGGCCGTGGAAAAAATTTCGTCCGCAGTCGGATATTAAGCCACACGAAGAGCCTCCTGTAACCTCTCCGTCCCTGGAGGCCTGGCTGGGGAATGCTCTGGCCCGTGATGGCTATGATGGGCTGTACGACCCGTCCTTTGGGTGCGGCGGGTGCGCCCGAAACAAAATCACCGATTGCAGTGCTTTTGGAGAGAGCTGCCAACCAGCCTGGGCGCTGAAAGTTAAATACGGATCATCACGAGGTTGGACCATGACGACCGAAAAGCCCGCCGAAAACGAACGTTACAACGTGGAGGATGCCAATGAGCAGGTTTAGATCAGGCGATTGGGTGTGCTTCGTCCAAGGCACCACCGGCAAGTGGACGACCGTGCGTGACGTTCGTGAGGGCGAGATGGGGGACGTATACGTCCTTGTGGCTCCCGGCGAAAGATACGCGCTTAACGAAAACTTTACCGAGGCGCAATTGGCCGGGACCAAGGTGGAGGCGGCAGAGCTGATGCGGTCCGCCCTCGAAAAGCGGCGCGATACCCTGCTGAAACAGGTCGAAAAAATCAACCTCCGCCTGGCAAAAGGCGTGCGCGCGCCCAACTACCCCAAGGAGATGTCTGTTGAAGCCTGAAAATGAGCCCAGGATGACGCACCACGAACTCGCATGCGCCCGCCACGCATTGGGACTGTACCAGCGCGAGATGGTCGATGCGCTCGCAAAAATCCAGCGCGTAAACCTCCGCTCCTACCAAAAATGGGAGTACGGAGAGCGGGAGATACCGGGCTGGGTGGAGTATGCGGTGATGGAGATGCTGCGAGAGGCCGGGTTAGGTACCCCCCCAAAAACCCATTGACTCATCCGGTAAACTGTGATGTAATCGCCTAACACAATAAGGAGCCCCCATGAATTTTGAGTCCGAGAAAATCAAGGACGCCATCCGCCAGGTGCGCATCATTATGATGACCGTGGCCGCGGGCGAAGATGCCCACGATCCTACGCGGTCACTTCGGCGGGCGTTGACTGAGGCGTGGTCATCGGCTGTGACCATCGACCTAATCGACCTGGCGCGGTACAAGATGGCCATCGCCTACAACCTGGCTTGGGAGATGTTTGACGCGCGCATCAACGACGACCACCTGGACGACATGGTCAAGGTGCTGGCCGTGCTGCAACCGTACGACATCCAGCTTGCGCGGGACGTGGTCGAGCAGGCCGGGAGGATTGGATATGGGCGGGCCAAGATCGGAGGCCAAAATGCACCAGGTCAATAAGATGCTCGAGCTGGTGTACGAGCGCCACGCCAACCAGTACGACAAGGGCGGGGCGCCGTACGTATACCACGCGCATGCCGTGTACTGGATTTTGCGGACAAAATTTGGGATTACGCCGAGCGTAGACCCCGATTTGTGCTGCACTGCCCTGGGTCATGACTTGATAGAGGACACAGATTTATCGACGCAAGATCTGATTGACATGGGGTTCTCGCTCCGCGTGGTTGATGGGATACTCACGCTCACAAAATACCCACTTGAGGGGATTGGACCCTACCTTGAGCGCATCAAAGAGGATGCCGGTTTGATCAAGATCAAGATTTGCGATCTTGAGCACAACATGGACTTATCGCGGATAGCGTCACCGACTCAAAAAGACCTGGACAGGGTTGAGGTCTACCGCAGGCGCAAGGCAGAGCTTGAGGCCCACCTGATGGGCCATTTGGGTGCGTAGATGTTGGATAAGGGGCGCCAGCCCCTGGCGGGTTCGATCCCCGCTGCACCCATTAGTCGTAGGCGGCGGGGAGTGACCCGCTAGACACCGTACCGCCTGGGAGCCATGCGGGTTTAGTCCCGCCCCCGGTGTCGGGGGAGTGAGTTGACCAGGATGCCGGTATCAAATCCGGCCCTACGACTAACCCGGTGGGGTAGCTCAATGGTAGAGCATCTGCCTTCCAAGCAGAGGGTCGCGGGTTCGACTCCCGCCCCCACCTTTAGGCTGTGCCGAGGCACCCGGGGCAATGACGCCACGGAGCGAATGCCCTTCACCCCAACCCTGAACCCGAACTCAAAGGGAACCATGGAGAATGAGATCATCGAAAAGCATTGGCTGGTCAAGACCGGAAGTCAGACCGAAGCCCAAATCATCGCGCTGATGGTGGCGCGCGAGGCTGTCATGGATCAATGGATAGCTTTTGCCAAGGCCCAGGGGGCGGAAACCCCAACCAGTCGTGACGACAGATGCGACGGCATTGCAGACGGAGCCCCCGACCCCGGCGTCTGGAAACAGGCCTCGAAACGGGAGAATCACGTTTTGTTCACCCCGAACCTGAAAACCAAGGCAGGCCGGGAAGCGAGAAAGCAACTCAAAGCACTTCCCACGCGGCCCAGCACCAGCACGGAAGTGACAAAAATCATCACGGGCGGAGAAGGGCGCAGCCTGTCGGTTTTTGGTGTGCATGAGGGCTTGTTGGTGATCTCTAGCCCTGGCCTGGGATGGGCCAATGGCCGCTACATCATAACCACCCCCACTGGCGGGGATTCCGTGCCGCGAACCTTCACCGACGATCTTGAATCCATCGCCCCACTGGACTTCGAGCAATTCGTGCTGGACGCCAAAAAAGAACAGGCTGGTGGGATTGTGATCCCCCCTCCCCACGCCAAGGTCGTAACAGATCAATCTGGGGTCAATAAATGAGCGATAAACCGATACGATACAAGCCAGGCAGGTCGGCCTATCCATTTGATGATCCATTTGATGATCCAAGGGTGGGGGAAGTGGCCGCGAGGCCGATAATCTCTTTTACGGGCCTAGGTTATCCAAGCCCAGCCCCTTGGGGGCAGGGTCAAACTCGCTTAAACATGCACGCAAGCGTGAGTGGATCACCTGTTGTGGTGGGCCGGATCGAACTCAAGTACTCATCTGCTCTGGGATGGCAGTACAAAGGGACATGCCTTTGGACTGGCGAGACGAAGGTAACCCGTAGTTGGGGCACCATCGAAGCCGCCAAGCGGTGGCTCAAGCGGGAGTACCTGAAACACCTGGCCGAATTGGAGAAAAAATGAACAAAGGTTGGGCTGTTGTCCAGATCAAAAATATGTGCGGTAACGAGGATTACAGGGGTTCCAGCGTGTGGAAGGATTTTGACTACCCCATGGGGCAAAAGATGATTTTTGAGGCCCCAGATGTGTCAAAACTGACGCCAGATTTTGAGCACATCTGGTTTAATATCCACCCCAATACGGCGCTGTCATACCAGCTAATCCCGGGGGCGGGAGAGTCCCCAAGCATAACCAGGCTCAATGGGGTGGAGTCGATCTTGTGCGAAAGGTGCGGTAAAACCGCAGAGGGCCATGGCTTGTTGAGGTCGCGCCCGAATAGTGAGGGTGATTTTTATGCCCAAAACATTGATAAGCCAAAAATCATCCACATTAACCTCGCCAGTACGGTTAACGACCCGTATACATATATTTCGGCAGGGCAACAACTACCAGACCTCATCCCAATGACGGTTTGCCCTGGTGACTGGGTAATAATCACATCACCCGGGACATACCATGTGATGTCGGAAAAAGACTATCGCGCCAAATTTGGAGGCCAGCCATGACTAGATACGTACACGATGGGATGGAGGTCGACGCCGTGCAGTGGTTCCGTCATGGGGACCACCCGGCGGTGACTGGAAGTATGGCGATCGGTACTTGCGAAGACTGCAAGAGATTTTACGACCATAACAATCACGGTCAGATACAGACTCCGGTCGGGGTAAAACGGGTGTGCCAGGGAGATTGGGTAGTTACCTACCCAGATGGTCGTCATGAAGTGCGCAGCCCTGCCGTTTTCGCCCTATGGTTCCGCCCTATAGACCCCCGTCAGGAGGTCGAATCGTGGGCGGGCATTAACCAGTCACCCGTTCCGCGGCTCAAGGAGAGCCCCATGACCCCGTTGACAAAATTTATCGCCGCGCTCATCGCACTGGTGGCGTTTAACGTCGCCTACCTCACCTGCATGGGGATCGCATACATGCACTACGACATGCTGGCCACGTATGTCTTGATTCACCTGGGGCTGGTCTTGGTATCCGACGGGTTGTACTTGGGCTTGTTGCTGACTCCCCTCCACGATGATTGGAGGGCAAAAAAATGATCCGCATCTTGACCACCCTGGCAATCGGGTTTGCGTTTGGGGCTCTGGCCATGTACCACTATGCGTCCGAGTCGGAGGTGGCCCGCGCCACGAATCAGGCCATCGTCGCCACGAAGGTGGACGCCAACGTGGCCCAGGCCATCGAACCGCTTAAATCGGCCAGCGCCAAGCGCAAGGCCATAATCGCAACCGTCAAGGAATCCTTGACAGTTCACGAGGCTAAAAATGAGACCTGTCCACTGCCTGATCCTGTGCTCCCTGGCTCTGTCCGCGTGTTGCACGACCTCCTTGCCACTGGCGAGGCGCCCGATCCCGGACGAATGGCTGACGCGGCCCCCGTCCCAATTGCAGACCTTACCGGCACCATCGAGGCCAACTACACCGCCTGCAACGACTGGCGCGACCAATTGATGGGATGGCAAGCCCGAGAGGTAGAGCTGCAAAAGGGCCAAGCTGAGCTGGACCATCTTAACCGCCCATGGTGGGCGATCTGGCGGTAAGGCAAGCCAGAGCCCCAGTCCATATCCAATGACACCGCCCAGTAAACCATAGGAGTAACATGGATCTCTCAAAGTTTGAATTTCTTGCAGTAACAGAGGTTGATTTGGCTTTCCCGACATTCGGGACTGACGAACGCTTGCTTGAAGAGGCAAAAAAGCGTGGATTTTATGGGGGTAAAACCCCCTACAACAAGCTCTTCGATGAAATGTTTTTCCGCGGGTTAAAGTCCCCCTTGAAATATAAGGATGGGCTGGACCCTGAATGGGTAACGAGGGTGGCGCGGTACACTCGGGCGCTCATGCGCTCATACGCCCCCAAGCACGAAAACAAAGAGGCTGTTTGCGCCATGCTCCTATCTGAGATTGCGATCTGGCCGCCCCAGGCGGCGGAAACCCAAAACGAGGACCCCTCTTAAGAGGAACCCATGAGCAAAGCCTTAAGCATCGTCAAACTCTACGTGGACGGCGAACAGTTGGAAATCTCCGAGAGTGGGGGATTTATCCCCGGCGGAACCTATCTGGAGTACTATCGTGCCGCCGACGGCCACATCTACCACTACCACACCACCAAGCCATCCACCATAAATGTGGACATATCCACAGGTAAAAACACCTCCCCAGCTGACATACTAAGCTGGGATGGAAATGCCCTAATGTTGGAGTGCTACAACGGGGAGGTTTACTCCATCGCAAATGCACGTGTTACCAAGGCGACCCAATACATGGGCAGCCCAGACGGAAAAATCAGCGTGGAGTTTACGGGCGACAAGGCCGAACCCATGTAGTCCGGCGACCACGTCATCACGTTCACCCACGCAGTGAACCATGTTTCCCAGAAAGGATTGTGACCCCATGCAAAACCCTGTTTTGATCAAGACCTTCATGGCCGAGGCCGCGGAACCCCCCAACCGAACGGTGAACCATGACAACCACCCTGCAAGAGCTTAAGCCCAAACGACGTACCGCTTTAACCGCCCCATACATCTGCGACGGAAAGGCAAAAGAATACCACATCGTGGCGGCCATCCCAGGCGGGAACAGAGTCAAACTTGCCGAGTCAGCGACGGAAGACCTGCTGGGCGTTACAAGCGAACGATCCCCAATGTATGGGGCTATCGTTGATGTAGTGATCTATGGAGTTGCTGTGGTTAGGTTAGGAAATATGGTTAACTTCGGACAGTTATTGACGTCAGATGGACAAGGCCGCGCCGTGCCCGCCAGGCCAAACCCAGGGGAGAGTGTCCGTGTGATTGGTATGGCCCTGGCGAGTGGGCGTAGCTCAGACGACATCCCGGTGCTGATGGCCCCCTCCATGATACAGGGCCAGCGGCAATAGGGCCTCACCCCACGTACTGGCTGCCAAGCGCAAAGCTGACCGCCGCTTGTAGCTGAGCCGTAAACTGATCCACCGTTACCTGCCCGCCAGGCTTGGGGATAATGGCGAAGGCCCCGTCATCCATGCAACGAGCGATCAGCGTCCGGTCCACATCCTCAAGGGCAAACCCCGTGAGCACGATGATGGGCACATACGGACGCCTCGCCTTGGCCTCCCGGACGAACCTCACCCCGCTTGTCAGACCCCCGCCGATCTGCAAATCGACAATAGCCCCCTTGATGTCAGGATCACGCTCAAGGGCCATGAGCGCGTTGATGGGGCTTGACTCCTCTTGGGTGGCCTGCCCTGGCAAAACGGATTTGACGTAGTCCCTGGCCAGCTGGTTTGCATCGACGATCAAGATGGTTTTCATCTGCGCTCCCTTGGTTGATTTTTCGTATGCGACAAAACGCCGCAAGATCATCTAAGCACATGATCTGCCTTAATAATTAATTTTGATTAAGGCAGTTTAACCCCCGAAACCATGTTAAAATTGGAGGCCCACGAATGGATCATCAAGAGCGCATCAACCTGCTGGCCCCGTACAAGCGCCATGTCGAGGACGGCACGGGCGGGACAAAGGCCATGTCCGTAAGGCTTGGGGTGGCTCCCACATACCTCAGCAATTGCCTGTCAGACGCGCTGGGGGAGGACGGGCGCCGGAAGGCCAAGCTGGGGGTTGATGAGGCGCTTGAGATTGACAAGGCTTATGACTGGGCCCCGGCAAATGAGGCTTACCGGGCCTACGGCAAGGCAGTGGTTGATCTGCCCGGGGGTATAATGACAGAGCAGCGGGCGTTTGCGATGGCCATGGGCATCATTGCCCGGGCTGCGCGCGTCGCCGAAACCCTGGCCCACGCCATGGATGACGGAGTGGTGACGGAGGAGGAGCGCGCCATGCTCTATGAGGCCTACGGGGAGCTGGCCACGGCTACGGCAGGAGGTCGGGAGTACTTTCGCCCCAAGGGCCAATGATTGCAAAGGCGTGTGGCCCAAGGTAGAGTGCTGATATCTAATGCACCCACATCTGGCCATGCCCATGACCACCACCAAGCGCCCGTCATCCGAGACAGTCCACGTAATCACCCCCCAGGGCGACAGCATACCCGCCGTGTCCCTGATCGGTTCGGACGGCGAAGAGGCCGTAGTGGGTGAGTTTGGCGATCTTGTCACCACTCAGCGCCGAGATTACATCGCGCTAAAATTTGGCTATGGCATTTCGGAGCGCAATCTTTACCACGGCGGGACGGGCTCGCACGCGGAGACCACGCCAGGGTCTAAGCTCCGGCTGGACACGGGGGTGACCTCAGCCAGCACGGTGTATGCGCAATCGGATGAGACCATCATCTACCGCCCAGGCCACGCATCATACCTGTTGGTGACCCCGATATTTTACGGGCTTACGGCAGACAGTATCCATCGCGTCGGGGCTTACACGGTCACCCCCACCCTCGGGTCCCAGACGATTATGGATGGCCTGCTTCTCCATAGGCGCGGGGGCATCTGGTATGTGGAGCTGTGGTCGGATGGCGTGATGCTCATGGGGGTAGCGCAATCCGCATGGGATGACCCGTTGGACGGCGAAGGGCAGAGCCGATACCGGTGGGATCCAGGATTTGGCAACGTTTTGCGCATGACCTGGGGTTACCTGGGGTTCGCTCCGGTTCGGTTTTACATGGATACCGATGTCGGCCTAATCAATTTCCACACCATAGATCGCCGAAATCGGTCCACGGCCCTCAATTTTGGCCTCCCGTTTTTGCCGTTTCGGGCGGAGGTGCTTAATGGGGCTACGGCTGCATCGTCATCCCTGGAGATTGGCAGTGTCAATGGGGGGGTGATGGCTGATGCCCAAGCCGACCCGGAGGCCAAGCATTTTGCGAAATCGGGGACGCAGTCCATCACCGGCAGCCCAACCGTATTCGTCAACATTTTGACGCTCAAGCCAGATGCCACATTTTTTGGCAAAGTCAATTACATCCGCCACACCATGTCATTTTTGAGCATGGCGACCGACGGGACCAAGACTTTCAATTTCAAGGTCATCAAAAACGCCACTCTATCCGGGACGCCCGTCTATACCCAGATTGATGCGGTCGAAAGTCCGATGCGGTCAACCAACGACGCATCGACAGTGACTGGCGGCCATGAGATGCTGTCCATACAGCTCTCCAAGGTTAATAACGAGACCATCAAGATCGACGACCACCTAGAGTACATGCTTGGCCCAGAGGACACTCTGACCGTTTGCGCGCAAACCACTGTCACCGGCGACGCTTCGTGCGGCGTGAGATGGCACGAATTTTTCTAATCCATGCCTGTATTTTCCCCGCAACCGGGGCCACAAACCCAATTTCTTTCCACCCCCGCAGACATTGCGATCTACGGGGGTTCGGCCGGATCGGGCAAGTCGTTTGCCCTTGAGCTTGACCCACTCCGACACATCCACAACCCACAATTTGGCGCGGTGATCTTTCGGCGCACCACCCCGGAGATACGCAACCAGGGCGGCCTGTGGGACTCTAGCCTGACGATCTACCCCTATTTTGGCGCCATCCCCAAGCGCTCTGTACTCGAGCACCACTTCCCTTCGGGGGCCCGGGTGTCCTTGCGGCACCTTGAGCACGCCGACGATGTGCACGGGTGGCAGGGCTCCCAGATACCGGCGATCTATTTTGACGAGCTGACGCACTTTTTGGAGTCGCAATTTTGGTACATGCTCTCGCGCAACCGCTCCACATGCGGTGTGAGGCCGTACATGCGTTGCACGACCAACCCGGACGCAGACAGCTGGGTGGCCACGCTAATCGAGTGGTGGATTGACCAAGAGACCGGATTTCCGATCCAGGAGCGCTCCGGGGTCATCCGCTGGTTTATCCGCGTGGGCAATGATCTGGTCTGGGCCGACACCCCGCGCGAGCTGATAGATACCCACGGCGACCCATCTCTGCCGGATGACCACAAGGACCAGCCCCAGCCCTACTCACTCACGTTTATCGCGGCCAAGTTGGAGGACAACCCGGCGCTGCTGGGGTCTGACCCGCGCTACCGGGCCAGGCTGTTGGCCCTCCCCTACGTGGAGAGGATGCGGCTCCTGCATGGCAACTGGATCATCAAGCCCGCCGCAGGCCTGATGTTTAAGCGCTCCTGGTTTGGGATGACGGATGCAGTCCCCGCGGAGGCGGCCAAAAATCGCGTAATCGCCTGGGACTTCGCGGCGACCCTGGGGGGCGGTGACTGGACGGTTGCCGTGGTGGCCAGCAAGACCCCAGACGGGCAAATCTACATTGAGCACGTCCACCGCTTGCAGGGCTCATACCTCGACGTGGACAAGGCCATGCTCAAGATGGCCGAGCAGTATCCGGGCGCAAGGTTTGTGATCCCCCAGGACCCTGCCCAGGCCGGAAAGGACCAGGCCGGACGCCGAACGAATCTGCTACATGGCAAGGCCGTCGTTAAGGCATATCCAGTCACGGGCGACAAGGCCAAGCGGGCCGGTGGTATATCCGCCATGGCCGAGCAGGGCAACGTACGCCTCGTGCGAGCCCCCTGGAATAAGGCGTTTTTGGACGAGCTGGAATCGTTCCCGGACTCCCGCCACGATGACCAGGTGGATGCTCTGTCGCTCGCAGATTACATGCTGTCCCGTAGGCAGTTGAGTGGCCCGATGGGGGCATTGTAATGCTGGCTCGCGTATGTAATCATTGCCCAAACAATCAATGAGGCGCGCATGGACTTCAAGGGGCTAATCAGGGACTGGCTTGGTGTCGGAGAGAGCAAGTCCAGCAATGCATGGATTGGTCAAGGCGGTTTTTTGGGCGGGATAATGACCGGAGACCCCGTATCCATAGCCTCATCTGACATTACCCCCGGAAAATCCATCCAGTACTACAAATCCTCCGCCCCCGTGGCCACCGGTGTTGACATGCTGGCCGACGCTATGTCCAGCATTGACCCGGTGCTGTGGGACGAGCGCAAGAGCGAGTACGTCTCCAGGCACGATTACCTGACATTTTTGCGCGCGCCGAACCCCATGCAGACCTGGGGTGAGTTTGTGCGGGATGCAACCGTCCAAGACACTGTCACCGCCAACGTGTACATCCTGCTCAAGGGCATGCGCGACCGACCGCCCGTGGCGATGGAGGTATTGAGCGCGGAGCATTTAGACGCCATGTGTGGGTCGTCACCCCAGCCGGATTCGTACATGTACAGCCCGGGCGGGTCTGGGTCGATGAGCTTCGTGGGTGAGCGCGATACTCGCACAGGCATGGTGCGGTATTTTTTTGGCCAAATGCATGAGCTGATCCCGATCCATGGGCCAAACCCCAATCGCAGCACGAGCTACCCCTATGGCGTGACCATCCTCAAGGCCGCCTACTCCGAGATCGAGCAGCTCATCACCGCCAACCTGCACAATACGGGGTTGCTGCGCGCCGGGGCACGTCCAGGCGGGATGTTGACGGCCGATCAAGACGTGGCGATTAGCGACGATCAACGCCGGGAGCTGAGAGACAACTTCGCCGCCGCCTATGGTGGGGCGGGCCGGTCTGGGCGAGTCCCATTTTTGCCGCCCGGGATAAAATTCCAGTCCGAACTCATCAACAACCGGGACATGGACTGGGCCTCCCTGCAGCGCCAGCTCACAAGCATCGTGTTTTCGCGCCTAAAAATCCCCCTCCCGCTGGTGAGCGCGGAAAACATGACCCTGTCCAACTACGACACGGCCCGCCTCGTTTTTTACGATCAATCCGTGCTACCAGCGGCGAAGCGCATCCTGTCTGTGTTGCAGCGCCGCATGGCCCATCGCTGGAAGGGGATGGATGGGCTAACCCTCACGCTTGACCCTGCATCAATCACAGCCCTGGATACCCGCTCCTACGCCAACCTGTCCACGCTCTCCAAGACCGGCGTGCTGACCGTCAATGAGTTGCGCGCCAATGTGGGATATGAGTCCATAGACGGCGGGGATGAGCTGCTTCGCCCGTCAACTTTGGTGCCGATTGGCCAGGATCGCTACACGGACGACAACCGCGATACCCCGGCCAAGACAAAGGCTCGGTGGGCTGAGCTGATGGGGCGTCAGGTCGAAGGCAAAAAGCTGGATGTGGACATGGACGAATTATGGGATCGCATCCATGGCCAGCGCTGAGCTTGAGACGATTGCGGCGGCGGAGCTGGCTGTCAAACTGGCCCTTGAGAGCAAGCTGCGCCCGCAAATCAAGCGAGCATTTGCGTCGGTTGCGACCGACCTGGCCATCACATGGGCATCCAGGCAGACGATCCCCGACATGCGGCAGCATCAGCAAGCAGTTGAGGTGATCCTGCTTGAGCACTACAAGGCGTGTGGACGTGCATTCGGCGGGACGATCCGCGCGCGCCTGGGCAAGGGGATGATCTACCGGGCCGAGTCCAAGGTCGCCGATCCCCTGGATGCGCAGATCGCGGGCAACCTACTTGAGTGGGCCAAGGCGCATGCGCGCCAGCAATCCTTGTACATCGCCGACACCACCAGCCAGGACTTGGCCAAGATCACCAGCGCCGTGGCCAGTGAGCCAGTCCCTATTGGGTCACCTGCTCCGACGGCAACGCAGCAGGCCGCCAGGATCGTGCGAGACTTTAACGCCTCGGTGTCCGAGCGGATCGAGGCCATTGTCATCACCGAGACCAATGCGGCCACCGAAAATGCCAAGCAGGTGGAGGCCCAGGAACTCTACAAGGTCAACCGCCTTCCCGGAGCGGCCAAAAAAACATGGGTGGCCCGCCTGGATAACCGCACCCGCGAGGAGCACATGCGGGCAGAGGGGCAAACGCGCGAGTTTGATGGGTTGTACACGGTGTGGGGGGAGCAATTATCGTACCCCGGGGACACGTCGCACGGGGCGTCAGTCAAAAATGTCATCCATTGCCGATGCTCAAGCATCTTGACATGGTGAGGATCGTCTGAAATCATGGTAAAAAAAGGAGAATCGGCGTGAAAATCGAGAAAAAAATCCACACCGGAATTGAGTTTAAGCTCATCGACGAAGGCGCGGACAAAAAATTCGTCACGTTTGAGGCGTACGCCAGCACCTTTGGCAACCGCGACTTGGGCGGAGACATTGTGGTCAAGGGAGCCTTCACCCGGTCCCTAAAAGATCGAACCCCTCGCCTGCTTTGGATGCATGACCAGCGCGAACCGGCTGGCGTAATTACCAGCGCCATCGAAACCGATAAAGGGCTGCTGATCACAGGCAAGCTCTCTCTTACGGACACCCTAACCAAAGGTAGGCTGATACCGCAACTTGAGCTTGGCGGGATCGACTCTATGTCGATCGGGTATTGCGCGATTGATTACGAAATGACGAAGGAGGGTTATCGCCTGCTCAAGGAGGTCTACCTCTACGAAATCAGCTTTGTCACGATGCCGATGAACCCCCAGGCCGTGGTGCTCGGGGTCAAGTCTGTCGTCCCCTACCAAGACCTGCCCTTGGCGGATGACACGTTGGAGTGGGACGCCGCCGCCGCAATCGGACGGGTGCGCGAATTTACCCGCTCCACTGAGGTGCCGTCCGAGCGATACCGCCAAGCATTTTTGTGGTTCGACTCCGAAAAATCCGACCAGTTTGGGGCCTACAAGCTCCCCATCGCCGACGTGATCGGAGGCGAGCTTAAGGTCATCCCCCGCGCCGTCTTTGCGAGCGCTGCTGCGATGCGCGGCGCCCGTGGTGGGGTCGATATCCCTGACGCTGACCGCCCCGGGGTGCAGGCGAACATCGAGCGCTACTACGCCAAGATGCAGCGCGATAGCCCCTTCAAATCCTACGCCCCTCTGTTTGCGGATGCCAAAACCATCCGCGACCTGGAGGCGGTGCTACAAGGCGCCCCTGGCTTTTCCGACACGGAGGCCAAGACGCTTATTTCGCGGGTCGCAGACCTCAAAAACATTGGCCAGCGGGATGCTGGGCAAGGCGGGGCGGGAGGCCTCGCCGATGAGCTGAAGCAACTCACCGCATCCCTCAAACCAATGGATCAAAAATGACCGATCAAAATCATGTGTTGGCGGAGGCTAAAAACCTCGTCGCCGAGGTGAAAAAAACCATCCAAGACCAGGTGGCCCCGGCGGCCGAGCGTGCCGAAAAGGCCGAAAAGTTGGGCATCGCCCTGGAAGCTAAATTTGCCACCATGGAAAAACAGGCCGAAGAGCAAAAGCGGGCCCTGGATACCCTGCAACTGATGCTGGCCAACTCCGAAGCCAACGGGTCTACCGCAAGCAAGACCGTTGACTGGGGCTTTGAGGCCAAATCGCTCAAAGATACCCTGGTGGGCCACCGCCGGGACGTCAGCATCACCCCTGACCAAGCAAAGGCGTACCATAAGGCGTTTTTTGCATACGCGGCAAAAAATTTGGAGGTCAACGCCATGGCCCCGGATGAGGCTAAGAGCCTCATGATTGGCCAGGATTCCGCCGGGGGATATCTGGTTCCCCCCCAATTTGACCGCACCATCCGGACCTGGGCCCTGGAAACCAGCCCCATCCGTGAGCTGTCCAACGTGATGACCATCTCCGGCCCCTCGATCAACATCCCGGTCAACTCCGAGGATTTTGACGCCGACTTCGTTGCCGAGGGTTCGGCCGGGTCTCAAAATATACCGACCATCCAAAATGTCAAAATCGACCTGAACCGCATCCCCGCCAGCCCCCCTGTGACCATCGAAATGTTGGAGTACAACCAGGTCAACTTGGAGCAGTGGATCGCCGAGCGCGTGGCGCGGAGGTTCTCGAAAAAGGAGAATCAATACTACTTGACCGGGGATGGCAACAATAAGCCGCACGGCATCTTGTCCTACCCCGACGGGACCACTTTTGGCAAAATCGAGCAGGTCGCCACCAGCGCCGCCAACACCCTCAAGTGGCTGGACCTCATCAAGCTCAACGGGACCCTCAATGGCGAGTACGCCAAACAGGCCACCATTGGCATCAAGCGCCAGACCTGGTTTACCCTGCTGACTGAGCAAGCCAGCACCTCGGGCGAGTACCAGATCGAGCTGGATGTGTTGCTGATGGGCTCCACGCCCAAGTTCAACTTCATGGGAACCCCGGTGGTTTTCATGCAGGATTTCGCGACTCTCGCGGCTACTCCGACCACCGGTGTGATCGCCGCCGTGATCGCCGACTTCCGCCAGGCGTATCAGATCGTGGACCGCGCGGGGATCACTCTGCTCAAAAACCCATACGCCACCGAGGGCGTCGTCAAGTTCCAATTCAATAAATATACCGGGGGCGGCGTGTTAAATCACGACGCTGTCAAACTGCTCAAAATCGCCTAAGGAGCGTGGACATGAACACTTTTGTGGAAAACGTGGCGCTGGCCAACGGAAACGTCAACGCCGTGGCCACCACCACCGTAACCGGCACCGCCATCGACAAGCTAGGCTACAACGGGTGCGCGTCCACCATCCTGGTGGGCAACTCCGGGGACACCTTGTCCGGCAGCGTCTACTGGACCCTGTCCGCTGAGGACTCCCCCGACAACTCCACCTGGACCGCTGTTGCTGTGGGCGGCCTGCTGGTCGTGGACCATGTGGCGGGAACCAAGCTCAAGACCGTCGCAACCCATGTCATCAACACCCTGACCGGGGACAGCCGCCCCGTCACCCTGGAATACCTGGGTGACAAGCGGTATTTCCGCGTTTTGGCCACTGCCACCGGCACCCACACCAACGGGACGCCTATTGGCATTGTCAATGAGCGGTTTGACCCCCACAACGCCCCGGTGTTGTAACCCATTTGGGGGAGCAACCCTCCCCCAACCACCCAATGAGGTAACATGAGCAATGCAATCCCCATCCGGATGGCCAATGACATGGATTTGTCCATTGATGGCCTGACGACAAAACATTACGCGCGAGATGAGGTTGTCAACGTCCCCCCGGGCCTGGCGCAAATCCTCATCAACAGCAAGCGCGCCGAGGCGGTAAACCAATCCGCCAAGGGCCCGGCCCCCGAAAACAAGGCCCTGGGCGCCACCCCCGAAAACAAGAGCGGCACCCCCCCCAAGAAGTAAAGGTATTTTCGGATGACAAACGACATGCGCCCGGCGGATATCCAAGAGCTTGTGCAGGTGACTGCGCCGGGCGTATTGCCTATAACCCTGGCGGAGGCCAAGGTGCAATTGCGCCTTGAGTCTTCCGACGCCAGTGAGGACACCTATTTGACCATGCTGATCTCCGCCGCCGTCGAGTGGGGCGAGGCTTACACGGGCAGGGCCTTTATCAACCGCACGCTCAAGTTTATTTTTTCTGATTTTCCGATTTTTAACGCCGTCGAACTCCCCATCTCCCCCGTGTCCACCGTTAGCGCGGTC
>Ga0316622_100000066_pt1 | contig 45340 bp, 38 predicted proteins | sample OWC_Aug_OW2_C1_D_FD_207646 | JGI IMG/M metagenome (GOLD analysis project Ga0316622, IMG submission 207646) | Wetland soil microbial communities from Old Woman Creek delta, Ohio, United States - OWC_Aug_OW2_C1_D5_C | ecosystem: Environmental > Terrestrial > Soil > Wetlands | place: USA: Ohio... | reverse complement strand
CCACGCACCGTGCCGTACTGGGCGAGGTCCACCAGCGCATTCACGCCGACCTCGTTGGAGTGTTGCATTGACACGTCGCTCTGGTTGAGCGGCCCCACCGCCCACTCACCCCCGAAGCCGGCGTTCCCTTCGGCGAAGCCGGCGAGCTGCACGTTGAGGGTCGGCTGCAGCGACAGCGGCCCGAAGGCCGCCTGGCCGAAGCCGAGCGTCTTCGGAAGGACGAAACCAGCCGCGGCCGGCGCTCCACCGGCGGTACCAACCTGCAGCGTGACACCGCGCGGCCCCGCACCGAGCTGGATGCCCTCGCCTGCGGCGGCGAACTCAATCACGACACCCTTCGCATTGCGCATCCGCAGCCGGTTTGCACCGCTCCCGACCTCCAAGCCGCCGCCAACCCCGCCGTACTGGCCGTTGAGGTCGTCGACCTCTTTCAAGTGATACACCACGCCGCGCGCCGTCACCGCGGACACCCCGACGGCGCCAATCCCCATGCCGTCGACCCGCACCGGATAGCGCTGCCCCTGATATTCGAGCGTCCCGGCGCCCCAGACGAATCCCACGCCGACTCCTGCCGACCGCGCTGTGAGTGTGATCGTCGCATCCGCGACGGCTGGCGCGGGCGGTGGCGCCTCCGTCTGCGCGGAAGCCAAGTGCGCCGCGACGACGACGGTGACTACGCAGATGGAAACCAGGAGACTCAGAAACCGGAAACGGAAGACCGAAAATAAGAGATTCGAAACTGTGCGATGCTCGGCAATAACCGGTTTCCTGTTTCCGGTTCCCTGTTCCCCGTTTTCCATTCTCCTCGATCCCGGGCTGGCCCTACTCCACCGTCCCGCGCTGTCCGGTCGATGCCTTCGGATACACGCGGCTGCTGAGATCGATCTGGAGTTGCCCACCCGACAGATCGAGTGGCGGGTCGAAAACGATGGTCACACCACGGTCGTTGCGCAGACCAGCATTCTCGATCCTGTACTCACCTTTGATATCGCGTGCCTGTCCGAGGCCGTACACCTTGCCCGTAGAGCCAGCCGTGGGCTGCGCGCCGCGCAACGTCAGCAGGTAGACCTTGTCGCGATGACGCAAGACACCTTCAACCAGGGTCAACCCGAGCGCCGACGCTGCCGTGCTGCTCGAGACGATGATCGTCGCGTCCGGTGTCCGCGTCTCGTCAGCCCGGATCACCCGTGGGACGAGCAGGGCAGCAGTTGTCACGAGGCCGGCGAGAGCCAGCCAATGGAACCACAGAGACCGCTTACGCTTCAGGCGCAAAAGACAATATTTCTTCAAAGACACCATGCAAGCCTCGATGGCACGATGCGCTTCAGGATTTCCCTTCCCCCAGTACCTCTGTTGGCTTTCTCTGTACTACAAACGTTCAGATTCTTGTCGTGGCGAGAAGATTCTTCTGCATTCTTCCTCTCCCTCCGGGAGAGGCCAGGTGCGGGGATGAGATGTCTGACGAAGTCACCATAATTCGTTGCCGTATTTGTGCCGAGACCTACTTAGGCGAGCTAGCCTCGTGGTAGTGACTTCGCGGTGCGGCTCACAACGCCCTTGGGGCGTAGCTTCCTGCGCCGCCCGGCTTGCCGCTGCTGCTTCTCCGCAAGCTCGATGAGCAGCTGTTGGCTCGTCTTGAAACCGCTGGCCGGTGCCCGCCGGACATAGGTACCGTCGGGTTGCATTTCCCACTCGCCGTGGCCGCTGCTCAACTGCACGTCGAGGAACGTGCGCAGCTCCTTGCGCAATAACGGATCTTCGATGGGGATCACCACCTCGACCCGGCTCTCCAGGTTGCGCTTCATGCAGTCAGCCGAGCCGATGAAGTATTCCTCGTCACCCCCATTGCGAAAGTAGAAGATGCGCCCGTGTTCCAGAAAGCGGCCGATGATGCTCACCACACGGATGTTCTCCGACACGCCGGGCAGACCCGGACGCAGGCAACAGGTGTCGCGCACCAGGAGATCCACCTTCACCCCGGCCTGCGATGCGCGATACAGGGCCGCCGCGACATCGGCGTCCTCCAGGGCGTTGGTCTTGAGCTGAATCAGCCCGGGCGATGCGCCGCTGTGCACGCCGATCTCGCGCTCGATCTTGGCGAGCAACGCTTTCTTCAGCAGGGTGGGCGCCGGCAGCAGTTTGCGATAGGCGCGCTTCGGCCGATAGCCGGTGCTGAGATAGTTGAAGAGCTCGGTCAGGTCCTGCCCGACGGCCTCCTCGCACGTTAGCAAACCCAAGTCGCTGTAGAGTCGCGCCGTTCCCGGGTGGTAGTTTCCCGTGCCGATGTGGGCGTAGCGGCGCAGACCGTCGTAATCCTGGCGCACGACCAAGATGACCTTGCCGTGCGTCTTCAGCCCGACCACGCCGTAGGTGACGTGGATGCCGAACTCTTCGAGTCGATTCGCAAACCGGATGTTGGCCGCTTCGTCAAACCGGGCCTTGAGCTCGACCACCACCGCCACCTGCTTGCCGTCGCTGGCAGCTTCGCACAGGTAGTCGAGGATCTTCGAATCAGGCGAGGTACGGTACAGGGTCATCTTGATGGCCCGCACTCTGGGGTCTTTGCTGGCCTCGCGCAGAAAGCGCTCCACCGAGCTCGATAACGACTCGTACGGATGCTGCAGCAGCAGTGATCCGGCGTCGCGGATGATGTGAAAGATATTGCGGGACTCCGGCAAGCGCGGATGATCGATGGGGTGATGCGGCGGGTCGTGCAAGACCGGGGCGTCAATGGTTGCCACTTCCATCAGATCGCGTAGCCCCATCATGCCGTCCACGTCGAACACATCGGCGTGTTCGTTCAAGCCAAGCTCGGCGGCCAGCATGCCCCGGGAGGAGCTGCTCATACTGGCATAAACCTCGAGGCGCAGGATCGGCGCGAAGCGGCGATCACGCAGCTCCGACTCGATCATGGCCAGCAGATCATCGGCTTCTTCTTCGTCGCGTTCGGTGTTGGCGTTGCGGGTGACGCGGAACAGCTCGCGCGAATCCACTTCCATCGCCGGGAACAGCAAGTCGAGGTTGTGGGCCATGACTTCTTCCAGCGGCACAAAATGGTTCGCCTGGCCGACCCGCAAGAAGCGCGCGATGCCCTCGCCGACCGGCACTTTGACGCGCGCCCTCAAGAGCTCCGGATCCTTCGGGTAGCGCAGCGTGACCAGCAGGTTCAGGGAGAGGTTGGAGACAAATGGAAACGGATGCGCCGAGTCCATCGCTTGCGGCGTCACCAGCGGAAAGACATTGCGATAGTACTCGTCGCGCAACGCCTGCTGCTCATCGACGCTGAGCTCATCGTAGGTCTTCAGACAGATGTCGCGTTCCTTCAGCAGCGCGCGCAACTCCCTGAGGAGCTGCGACTGCTGCCGTTCGATCTCGCGCACGCGCTCGTAGCACTCGGCGATCTGTTGCTGCGGGGTGCGTCCATCGACAGTCAGTTCTTGCATGCCGGCGCCAACCTGCTGCTTGAGGCCGCCGATGCGCTTCATGAAGAACTCGTCGAGATTCGAAGCGGTGATCGCCAGGAACTTGACGCGCTCGAGCAACGGATTGCGGCTGTCTTGCGCCTCGTGCAGCACGCGGCGATTGAAATCGAGCCAGGTCAGCTCACGGTTAAGGTACAGCTCCGACGCACGCGGGTTAGGGGTCGCCGCCGCGGCGGTGGCTACCGGGGGCTCTTCGACGAGCGTCGCATCGCCGCGTGCCGTGCGCTCAACCGTCAGCTCATCGGGTGGCGCGATGAGCGCCTGCATTCTGCGACGAGCCATCGTGGGTTCCTCTACGCTTCCTTCGTCCATGTCGGCGGCCAGGCCCCTGTTGGGGGCACAATCTCCCCCCTCCTTTAATTGCTGGATCAATATTTCTCGGGTATGAATTTGAACGGGTAGTACGCTGCCTTGTATTTCTTGCCGATCTGCCGTTTCGGCAGCTTCACTTTTTCCCGCGGAATCTTCTTGTAGGGGACCTTGCTGAGCAGGTGAGAGATGATATTGAGCCGCACCTTCTTCTTGTCCTCTGAATTTACCACAAACCACGGTGCCCAGGGGATGTCAGTCGCCGCAAACATTTCATCGCGAGCCTTGGTATAGTCATCCCAGCGAGTGTAGGACAGTACGTCCATTGGGGAAAGCTTCCAGATCTTGCGGCCGTCATCAATGCGCCCTTCCAGTCTCCGGGTCTGCTCTTCCGGACTGACTTCGAGCCAGTATTTGAGGAGGATGATGCCGTCCTCGACCGTCAACTTCTCGAAGGCTGGCACGACCCGCAGGAAGCGCTGGTGCTGCTCCTTGGTGCAGAAGCCCATGACCGGCTCGACCCCGGCCCGCTTGTACCAGCTGCGGTCGAAGATCACCACCTCGCCGGCTGCCGGCATGTGTGGCAGGTAGCGCTGAGCGTACATCTGCGTGTCGCCGGTGAGGTTTGCCAGTTGGAAAATGACCGGCAGCATTCCTTTGCTGACTTTGAACTGCTTGCCCGAGGAGTCCTTGATCGTCGCTTCCGTGCGTTTGACCACGGGGTCATACGGCACATACGCGACCTGCTGGTAGGTCTTGAGGACGGCGGGGTCCTTCAACGCCCCAAGGACTGCCAGGTCAAGTGGGTGGGCGCGCTCATGCTTCGAGAGCCTCAGCATGAGCGCGAAAGTCGTTGTGAGACAAGGTGTTCCGCTCACCCTGAGGCACTCGAAGGGTGGGCGGAACACCTCTTTCAGCAGCCTGATAGGGCATTCAAGCTGAGCTCTGGCCCGACTCGCGGGTATGGGCGTGATGTCAAGCCCCCTGGGGCAGGCCCACGGCGGGACGATTTCAAGCTGCGTCCCGCTCGCCGGGCGTAGCTTTGCTTTGGATTGTTCTCGTGGCTTCATCCGCCGAATGCCTTACAGAGAGCCACCATCGCTGCGCCGACGATGACCATGACAACTCCCCTGAACCACGGGTTGCGCGCGGTGCAATGTCCGTACGCATAGCCCAACCCCACCCGCAAGCCCGCGACCTTCAGGTTGTAGTTGTTCTGGTAGGCGATCTCGACCAGCTGGCCGAGGACCGGGTCGTGGAAGGCTTCCCACCACCGGATCTGCTCCGCAGGATTCCGCGTGACAACGGCACTGTCGGCCTCCCCTTGAACAACTTCGGGATCACCGGCGTGATGAAGAGGTAGGCGGGTAGCCCGCACAAACGGGGTCGTTGACGGAACGTCCCTTATCCAACCCAGCCTATGGATTCCGGGCCTCCCAGTCCACCCACTCCACCGTGTGGGTCTTGAGATACCTGCTGACGGCTGAACCCATTGTCGGGAAGAAGATCTCCTCGCCTAGCCGCGCAAACAGCCCGAATCGCTTCAGCTTGTCCTTGACGGGATCCTTCATTTCGGCAAAGCACAACTCGATGCCCGCTGCGTGCAAGGTCTCGTCCAGTTCGGCCAGCATGTCGGCGGAGGTGACGTCAACGCTGGTGACCGGTTCAGCCGCCACGACCAGCCAGTGCACCGGCGTTGGGGAATCAGCCACCGCGTCCAGAACGCGGTCACGGAACAGTTCGGCGTTGGCAAAGAACAAGGGCGCATCCCAGCGAAACAGAACCAGGCCTGGGATCAGGCGCGCTTCGGGATAACGCTTGATATCGTGGTAGCCCTTGACGCCCTCGGCGCGGCCCAGTACCGCGGAGTACGGGCGCCAGCCATCCCACAAGAATTCGATGACGGCAATCACGATCGCCAGGCCGATGCCCGGAATTGCGCCCAGCACCGCCACGCCGACTGTGCAGATGATCGATAGCCAGAACTCCCAGCGCTGGATGCGATAGATTCGACGCAGGTCGGTGACCTCGATCAGGCCGATGGAAGCAGCGATCACGACCGCAGCCAGTGCGCTGGTGGGTAAGTTCTGCAGCAGGTCCGGCGCCACTACCAGCAGCAGGGCAACCGCGATCGCCCCGACCACCCCCGTCAGTTGGGTTGTGGCGCCCGCGGCCTCGGCCACGGGGGTACGTGACGAACTGCTGCTGATAGCAAAGCCCTGAAAAAATCCGGCGGCCAGGTTGGCCGCTCCGAGCCCAACCATTTCCTGATTCGGGTCGACATAGGTACGGCTCCGTGCCGCATAGACACGCGAGAGCACGCTGGTGTCGGCGAACGATACGAGGGCGACGGCACAACCGCCGATCATGACGGGAACGATATCGGCGTAAGTGATCCACGGGATGGCAAACGCAGGCAGGCCTTGCGGGAGGGAACCGAGGACCGATACCTCGGCGCGCGCTGCAAGGTCCAGCAGGCCAACGACGGCGGTCGCTCCAACCACGGCGATCAGGATGCCCGGCACACGCTTGCTGCCCTTGAGCAGCAGAATCACCGCCAGGGTACCTGCGCCGACCGTGAACGTAGCCCAGTTGGCCATTCCATCCGTCATTGCTGTGGCGATGGCCCATAAGTTTCTCAGCGGTCCGTCCCTCTCGATCGAGAAGCCGAGAAACTTTGGCAGTTGGCTGATCAATACGGTCAGCGCGATGCCGTTCATGTACCCGTAGCGGATCGGCTTGGAAAGCAGCTCGGTTATGAAGCCCAGGCGCGCCAGACCGGCCACGATGCATACCACCCCTGATACAACCGCCATCATGCTGGCCAGGGCGATGGCACGCATCGGATCGCCGTTAGACAGCGGCAGGACGACGGCGAGAATGACCGCGGCCAGCGAGGAGTCGGGTCCCAGCACCAGGATGCGGCTGGGACCGAACAGCGCATAGGCCAGCAGCGGGATGATCGTCGCATAGAGGCCATGAATGCCCGGCACGCCCGACGCCACCGCGTAGGCGATGCCGACCGGAACCAGCATCGTCGTCAGCACCAGTCCGGCGACGATGTCGTGACGCAGCCAGGCCAACTCATAGCTGCGCAAAGTTTGCAGCCCCGGCATCCAGCGTATCCAGCCACGCTGATCAGAGGCTTTCCGCGGGCGCGGGATACGGCCCGGTTCCGGTGGTTGCGCTGCAGGGGCGAGGTCGCTCATGTGCTTGTGACAGGTCGAGAGAAAAATTCCACCGCCATTACCCCGCTTAACATCAGCAAGGCGCAAGCGGCAGATGCGAACAGGGGCATCGTCCGGGTCGGGTGTGATACATACGCCCTTGGACTGGGCCGTGAAATCCTAAACTCCAATTTCACGGGCTGACCCCAAACCCTTGGGATAGCCCCAATGCCAGTGAGTTAAGCTCCGGCACACCGCAGCAGCCCCCACGGCCCGAGGCCCACAACCTCCTCTCCCGCATTGCCCGCGGGAGAGGATTGAGGTGAGGGTCCCTATTTCGATGCTCGCACAATCCCTTGTGGCTCAACGCTTTTGTGACAATGAACCCCTCACCCTAACCCTCTGCGGAAGTGCGGGGGGGAAACTCCCGGGAAACTCCCCCTGCCTCTCGGGGAGAAAAATCGGCGTCAGCTTAACTCACTGGCATTGGGCCTATGCGCCATCGCTCGCGCGGCATCCTTGCCGCGGGCTATATCATACCGCGCCGATGCGGGCGCGGGTGAATCTCTCAATGACAGACGGCCGGGACGCCTCCCGAACTCGCGGCCCTTGCCGGTGAATCGCCGACCATCAGGGGCAACCCGCAGCCTGCCGGCCGCAGGCCATCATTTCGAGTTCGGGGTCTGTTCGGGCACGAGATAGACCGGCTCAGCAAATCGATCCGGCTTCAAGAGTGGGCGGACGGGAGCCACCAGGCGGGGATTGGAGCGGAAGAACGTGCTCCGCCACCTTGAAAGCAAATGGGCGCACTGTTCCCTGCGCGCACGCCACCCCAACGTCCGCTTCGACGTGCTCGACGCCCGTGTGCTGAGCATCTGAGGGCGGGCAAGGCGTTCATGGCTTCGCCTCACCTTCCGACTGGACACGGGCGAAGGCCGCGGCCTTGCCACCCTCGAGCAACTGCTTCGCATCGAGCAATCCGAACAGCTGGATCAGCTTCGCCACCAATCCTGTCCATCCCGTCTGATGACTCGCACCGAGACCCGCGCCATTGTCCCCATGGAAGTACTCGTAGAACAGGATGTAATCGCGCCAATGCGGGTCGGTCTGGAATTTCTCCGTTCCACCGTAAACCGGCCGCCGGCCCTGCGCATCCCGCAGGAAGATCCCGCCAAGCCGGTCCGAGATCTCCTTGGCCACCTCGAAGAGGTTCATCATCCTGCCGGAACCGCTCGGGCATTCGATCGTGAAGGTGTCGCCGTAGTACACGTAGAAGTTCAGCAGGGCCCTGATGAGCATGATATTGACCGGCATCCACACCGGCCCGCGCCAGTTGGAGTTGCCGCCGAACATGCCGGTGTTCGACTCCGCCGGCAGATAGTCCACCCGGTACTCCTGACCCTGCACGTGGAAGACGAACGGATGCTGCTCGTGGAACTTGGAAAGCGCGCGGATGCCGCGGGGGCCCAGGAACTCGTTCTCGTCGAGCAACTTCGTGAGGATCCGGCGGAGCCGCTCCGGGTTGACCAGGGCGAGTAACGAACGATCTTTGACGCCATAATGCCCCGGGCCCACGGGGTGCATGGAATTCTGGAGCTCGGGTATTCGGCGCATGCGTCTCAGCAACGCCGCCGTTGCGCGCGGAACGTGCTCCCGCTGGCATCTTTCGATCACCGTGGCAGCGCACAGGGGCAGGAGCCCCACCATCGAACGCACTTTGAGCCGCGTCGCCGTGCCGTCGGGAAGCCGCAGCAGGTCGTAGTAGAAGCCGTCCTCCTCGTCCCACATGCCGTCAGGGCCGGGCTTGTTCATCGCCGCGGCGATAAAGTAGAAATGCTCCACGAACTTGAAGACCATGTCCTCGTAGGTGGGGTCGTGGGCGGCGAGCTCGATCGCGAGTTCGAGCATGTTCTGGGTGAAGAGCGCCATCCACGCCGTGCCATCCGCCTGCTCCAGATACCCGCCTGTGGGCAGCGGGGCGCTGCGGTCGAAGACGCCGATGTTGTCGAGGCCGAGGAAGCCGCCCTCGAAGACGTTCTTTCCAAAACGGTCCTTGCGGTTCACCCACCAGGTGAAGTTCAGCAACAGCTTGCGGAAGGCCACCCTGAGGAACTCCAGGTCCACGTCGCCGCGCAGCGCCTGCTCGGTGCGCTGCAGGAACAGGGTCGCAAACGCGTGGACCGGGGGGTTCACGTCGCTGAAGTTCCACTCGTACGCGGCATCTGACCGCTGGGGTGCAGGTAGGCGCCTTTGAGCATCAGATTCATCTGCTCCTTGGCGAAGTCGGGATCGACGATCGCAAGCGGCAGCGTGTGGAAGGCGAGGTCCCAGGCCGCATACCAGGGGTACTCCCACTTGTCGGGCATGGAGATGACGTCCTCGTTCAGCATGTGGAACCACTCCGAGTTCCGGGCGGCACGATAGCCGGTATGCAGCGGGTTGGAGTGGTGCTCGTCGAGCCAGTTGTCCCCGTCGAAGAAGAAGCACTGTTTGCTCCAGAGCATGCCGGCGATGGCCTGGCGCATCACGTTGGCCGCGTCCGGGGAGACGGACGGCGGCGTCACCGAGCGGTAGAACTCATCCGCCTCCTGCAGCCGGACGGCCAGGGTCTTGTCAAACTCCGCGCCGAAGCCAGATGGGGTGGTTTTGGGTTTCCCGCTCTTGCCGGCAGCGGTCTGGGCGGTCAGGCGCAGCCGCACGGCCGCCGACTGGCCGGGAGCAATCGTCACCCGATAGTGCGCCGCGACCTTCGTGCCCTGCTTTTCCGGGTTCACGGCGCCCTGATTGCCGTGTACCACGCAGTCGTTGATGCCGTCCTTGACGTACGGGCTCTCGTTCTTTTGCCCGGGGAACAGCCGCTCGTGGTTCGTGGTGTTATCGGTGAAGAGCAGCGGCACCTCGCCGTCGCAGGACAGGACGAACTCACCCAGCAGCACATGAGCCGCCGCGACCGCACTCGTGCCCTTCGTTGCCTCGATCTGCCGGAGGAGTGGTTTCTCGGCCGCTCGGTTGGATTCGGCAATCCACGGCGCCCAGTCGTTGCGGAACCACAGCGTCGGCAGGAGGTGCAGTTCGGCCGCGTCCGGCCCCCGGTTGGCTGCCGTGATCCGAACCAGGATGTCTTCCGGACCGGCTTTGGCGTACTCCACGAAGACATCGAAGTAGCGGTCGTCGTTGAAGACGCCGGTGTCGAGGAGTTCGTACTCCATCTCGTTGCGGTTGCGCCGGCGGTTGGTTTCCACCAGGTCGGCGTAGGGATAGGCCGCCTGAGGGTACTTGTAGAGGTACTTCATGTACGAGTGGGTCGGCGTGCTGTCGAGGTAGAAGTAGTACTCCTTGACGTCCTCGCCGTGGTTGCCCTCGCTGTTGGTGAGCCCGAAGAGGCGCTCTTTGAGGATGGGATCCTTCCCGTTCCACAGGGCCAGCGCGAAGCACAGGTGCTGTTTGTCATCGGACAGGCCGGCGATGCCGTCCTCGCCCCAGCGGTAGGCGCGCGAGCGGGCGTGATCGTGGGTGAAGAAATTCCAGGCGTCACCGTTTTCGCTGTAGTCCTCGCGCACCGTGCCCCACTGCCGCTCGCTCAAGTAGGGGCCCCATTTCTTCCAAGGCGCCTTCTCGTCGCGTGCTTGTTCAAGTCGGGTTTGTTCAGCGTTCATCCGTCTTCTCCTGCGTTGGTTGATGCTTGCCGAACCTGGCGCCGTGTCCCCGCAATGGCCGCGGTCGAGACAAGGACGTTCGTCATCTGCGCTACGTCCGGGCGCTTCTCCTCTTGGCCTGTCGGCATGAATCCCCTTGGTACCAGCGCTGCCGATATCAACATGACCGAATCGAGTACACAACTTGGACCTTGGTCTTGGTCGCGCCACTCCCACCTGCACGTGCCCGCCATCGCCCGCGGCACCGCTGCGCGTCTGCTTGTGACCGTACAGGCCTTCGACACCCCCGCACGGACACGCTTGCTTGCATGGACTGGCGCCGCCCCGGTAACATCACGATTCGATGAGTCCGGAAGACACCGACCCGCGTGCGGCGCTCGAAGAGCGACTGCGCTTTGAGACGCTGCTCGCCGATCTTTCATCGAAATTCGTCAAGCATGAGTGACTCGCTGCCCATCGTGTATCTCGCGCGCCATGGCGAAACGCCTTGGACCTGAAGCAGTCATGCGCCACGAGGTGTCGCCCCTTCTCGCCTAAGGCGCTCGCCGCCCCGCTCACCGTGAACACGATGCCGGAGAAAACACTGAACGCCTTGAAGTACGATGTCGTCTCGATCGGCTACCCGGGCCTCATCCGCGACGGACGCCCGGCCGCCGAGCCGCACAACCTGGCCAAAGGGTGGGTCAGATTCGACTTTCAGGCCGCCTTCGGCTGCCCGGTCAAGATGATCAACGACGCGGCGATGCAGGCACTCGGGAGCTACCGGGGGGGCACGATGCTATTCCTCGGTCTCGGGACGGGTCTCGAGTCCGCCATGGTCGTCGAGGGCACCTTCGTACCGATGGAGCTCGGCCATCTCGCGATCACGAAGCGGACGTTCGAGGACGATCTCGGGGCCCGCGGGCTCAAGCGGCTCGGGAGGAAGAAGTGGCGGAAGCGCGTCGAGGAGGTCACGGAGCGATTCGTCTCTGCGCTGCACCTCGCTGATGTCGTTCTCGGCGGAGGGAACGCCAAGAAGCTGACGAGAGTGCCGGCGGGATGCCGGGTGGGAGACAACGCCTGGGCGTTCCTCGGCGGATTTCGGCTGTGGGAGAAGAAAGCGGAGCACTCATGACAACCCTCACCAAGCGTCCAGCGTGGAAAGCGCTCGCGGCGCACTACAAGAAAATCAAACCGCTGCACCTCCGCCAACTGTTCGCCGACGACCCGGCGCGCGGCGAGCGCCTGACCGCCGAGGGCGCCGGCCTGTTCCTCGACTACGCGAAGAACCGCGTCACTGACGAGACCATGGGGCTCCTCGTCCGGCTGGCACAGGAGTCGGGGCTGCGCGAGCGCATCGACGCGATGTTCAGCGGCGAGAAGATCAACCTCACCGAGGGCCGGGCCGTTCTCCACGTTGCCCTCCGCGCGCCGCGGAACGCCTCTATCGTCGTGGACGGGAAGAACGTCGTGCCGGACGTGCACGCCGTGCTCGACAAGATGGAGGGCTTCGCCAGCCGCGTCCGCAGCGGCGAGTGGAAGGGCCATACGGGCAAGCGCATCCGGAACGTGATCAACATCGGCATTGGCGGCTCGGACCTTGGGCCGGTGATGGCCTACGAGGCGCTGCGCCATTACAGCGAGCGCGCGATGATCTTCCGGTTCGTCTCGAACGTCGACGGCATCGACTTCGTCGAAGCGACGCGCGACCTCGACCCGGCGGAGACGCTCTTCATCGTGTCCTCGAAGACCTTTACGACACTGGAAACGATGACCAACGCGCACAGCGCGCGCGACTGGTCGCTCGCAGGGCTCGGCGGCGATGTCCAGGTTGTGGCCAAGCACTTCGTTGCCGTCTCGACGAATGCCGAGAAAGTGTCCGCGTTCGGCATCGACACAGCCAACATGTTCGGGTTCTGGGATTGGGTCGGTGGCCGGTACTCGATGGACTCGGCGATCGGCCTGTCCACGATGCTGGCCATCGGCCCGGACAACTTCCGCGCGATGCTCGATGGCTTCCACCAGATGGACGAACACTTCCGCACGGCGCCGTTCGAGAAGAACCTGCCGGTGCTGATGGGGCTGCTGTCGCTCTGGTACACCGATTTCTTCGGCGCGCAGACGGTGGCGGTGCTGCCGTACGAGAACTACCTGAAACGCTTCCCGGCCTATCTCCAGCAGTTGACCATGGAGAGCAACGGCAAGAGCGTCACGCTGAGGGGCGGCCAGGTCACGTACGACACCGGCCCGATCTACTGGGGCGAACCCGGGACGAACGGGCAGCACTCATTCTACCAGTTGATTCACCAAGGCACGCGGCTGATTCCGTGCGACTTCATCGCCTTTGCGCACGCCCTCACGCCGCTGGGCCGTCATCACGACATCTTGCTGGCCAATGTCTTTGCCCAGGCTGAGGCGCTCGCCTTTGGCAAGACGCCCGAGCAGGTGAAAGCCGAAGGCACCGCGGCCGGGCTGGTGCCGCATCGCGTCTTCGCTGGGAACCGCCCGTCGAACACGATCCTGGCCGACCGGCTCACGCCGGACACGCTGGGCAAGTTGGTCGCCCTGTACGAACACAGCGTCTTCACCCAAGGCGTCATCTGGAACATCAACTCGTTCGACCAATGGGGCGTCGAGTTGGGCAAGGCGCTGGCGCAGGCGATCATTCCCGAACTCGAAAGCCCGGCAACTCCGACACTCAAGCACGACAGTTCGACGAACAATCTGATCCGGCGCTACCGGAAAATGAAAGGCGCGGCATGAAGACCATCGGCTTTCAGCAACGCCTCGATTGACGAAGCACGAATTGCGAACAGCAGGGAGGAGGATAACAATGCAGCTCGGCATGATCGGACTGGGACGGATGGGCGCCAACATGGTCCGTCGTTTGGTCAGGAATGGTCACCAATGCGTGGTCTATGACCGCTCAAAGCAGGCAGTGAACGACTTGGTGAAGGAAGAGGCGGTGGGCGCGACGTCGGTCGCGGATCTCGTCAAGAAGTTGCAGAAGCCGCGCGCGGTGTGGCTGATGGTGCCGGCGGCCGTCGTGGACAGCGCGATCGCCGACCTCCTCCCTCTCCTCGAGAAGGGGGACATCCTCATCGACGGCGGCAACTCGTACTACATCGACGATATCCGGCGCGCGAGGGAGCTGGCCCCGAAAGGGATCCACTACGTCGACGTCGGCACCAGCGGTGGCGTGTGGGGCCTGGAGCGCGGCTACTGCATGATGATCGGAGGCGAGCCGAAAGCCGTGAAGCATCTCGACCCGATCTTCGCCACGCTCGCGCCCGGCCGCGGTGACGACATCCCCCGCACGCCCGGCCGCGAGAAGATCGGCGGCACGGCGGAGCAAGGGTACTTGCACTGTGGGCCGAACGGCGGCGGGCACTTCGTCAAGATGGTGCACAACGGCATCGAGTACGGGCTCATGGCAGCATACGCCGAAGGGCTCGGAATTCTGCGCGATGCCAACATCGGCAAACAGGAGCACGAAGTGGATGCGGAGACGACGCCGCTCCGTGATCCCGAGCACTATCAGTACGACTTCAGCCTGCGCGACATCACCGAGGTGTGGCGGCGCGGCAGTGTCGTGGCGTCCTGGCTGCTCGACCTGACGGCCGCGGCGCTGGTCGAAGATGCCGATCTGAAGAAATTCTCCGGCCGCGTTTCCGATTCCGGCGAAGGGCGCTGGACGATCAAGGCGGCCATCGACGAGGCCGTCCCGGTGCCAGTGCTGTCCACCGCGCTCTATCAGCGCTTCACTTCGCGCGGCGAAGCGGATTATCAGGACAAGCTGCTCTCGGCGATGCGCTTCCAATTTGGCGGGCACGTCGAAAAGCCCCGGAAGTGAGGTGAAGATGCCAAGGCGATTCGGTGGAAGAAGCGTGGCGCATCGTCGATTCGGCGTTACAGGCCGGCACCCCGGTCTTCGAGTACGAACCGCAGGCCTGGGGGCCTAACAGCCTGTTGAAAAAGGCTGCGCTCATGCCCTTCGTCGGGGCTCAGGACATGCTTCGAGAGCCTCAGCATGAGCGGGGAACTGCTTGCGCCAGAAGGATTTCCGCTCACCCTGAGGCTCTCGAAGGGGGAGCGGAAACCCTTTTTCAACGGGCTGCTAAGGAAGTCGAGCGGGTCAGCCCGCCCGGTGGGTGGAACGACTCGGTGGTGAATCACTAGCGAGGAGGCGCCTCGGAGAAAAAGCGCGCCGCGATCCTCGGTGCGGCCCCTGCCGGAGCTTGCGCGGCCCTGCTGATCTGACGGGAGACCCCACGATGGAGATTCGAATCCTCGCCGACGCCGATGCCGTCGCCAATGAGGCCGCCAGGGTGATCGCTGCCGAGGCCCGTGCGGCTGTGGCAGCGCGCGGGCGGTTCATCGTGGCGGTCAGCGGCGGCCATACGCCGTGGCTCATGCTGCGCGCGCTGGCTGGCGAGGACGTGCCGTGGGCAGGTGTGCACGTGGTCCAAGCGGACGAACGCATCGCCCCCGCCGGTGATCCGGACCGTAACCTCACCCACTTGCGCGAGAGTTTACTGGGACGCGCGCCGCTGCCGCCGGAGCACATCCACGCCATGCCGGTCGAAGAGGCCGACCTCGAAGCCGCCGCCCGGAGCTACGCGCGCACTCTCGAAAAGCTGGCCGGCGCACCGCCGGTGCTCGACCTCGCGCATCTCGGGCTCGGGCCGGACGGCCACACGGCGTCTCTGGTCCCCAACGATCCGGTGCTGAACGTCGTCGACCGGGATGTCGCGCTGACCAGTGTCTACATGAAGCGGCGGCGCATGACCTTGACGTATCCGATGCTCAATCGCTCGCGACGCGTTCTCTGGTTGGTGACCGGGGCGGAGAAAGTCGCCATGTTGCCCCGTCTACGCGTGGCTGATGCATCGATTCCGGCCGGGCGAGTGCGTCAGGATCACGCTCTGGTGCTTGCGGACCGTGCGGCGGCGGAAAGACTCGGACAGAACTGAGAGATGAGAGAAGATTGGGAGGAAGATATGCGTGTGGGAATCGCCACCGATCACGGTGGGTTCGGTTTGAAGGAGGAGTTTGTTGCGCACCTGCGCGCGGCCGGGCATGAGGTGGTTGATTTCGGCGCCCACGCCTTGAATCCAGATGACGACTATCCCGATTTTGTCATTCCTCTCGTCCGGGCTGTTGCGGCGGGGCAGGTAGAGCGCGGCGTCGCCATCTGCGGCAGCGGCGTCGGCGCATCAGTGTGCGCCAACAAGGTTCCAGGCATCCGTGCGGCGATCATTCACGACCACTTCTCGGCCGTGCAGGGAGTCGAAGATGACGACATGAACGTTATCTGTATGGGCGGCCGGACCGTGGGACCATCCGTGGCCTGGGACCTCGTGCAGGCATTCCTGGGAGCCAAATTCACCCATGCCGAGCGGCACCTGCGGCGCTTGGGTAAGGTGGCTGCGTTGGAAGCAGAGAGGAAAACTCCATGACGGACGACACAATGGTTCAACTCGCCGTCACCACCATACGCACTCTCTCGATCGATGCGGTGCAGCAGGCCAAGTCCGGACACCCCGGTACGCCAATGGCGCTCGCGCCGCTGGTGTACACGATTTGGAACCGGGTGATGAACTTCGACCCGCAATACCCGATCTGGCCGAACCGCGACCGTTTCGTGCTCTCGAACGGGCACGCCTCGATGTTGCTCTGGTCGGTTCTGCATCTCACCAAGACACAGGCCGTCAATGCCGACTACGAGACCCTGGGGCATCCTTCGGTTTCCCTGGAGGACATCCGTCGCTTCCGCCAGCTCGACAGCCGGGCCCCCGGCCACCCGGAATACCACTGGGTCTCCGGCGTCGAAACCACCACCGGCCCGCTCGGGCAGGGCGTCGCCACCAGCGTCGGCATGGCCATCGCCGAGAAATGGCTCGCGAGCCGATACAACAAACCCGACTTCCCCATTTTCGACTACAACATCTACGCGGTGTGCGGCGACGGCTGCATGATGGAAGGCGTCGCGTCGGAAGCCGCCTCGCTCGCCGGCCACCTCGGCCTCGACAACCTGTGCTGGGTCTGGGACAACAACCACATCACCATCGAAGGCGACACCAACATCACGTTCACGGAGGACGTCGCCGCCCGGTTTCTCGCCTACGGCTGGAACGTCCTGCGTGTCGGCGACGCCAACGACATCGACCGCATCGAGCATGCGCTCGGCGTGTTCCGCAAGACGAAGGGCCGCCCCACGTTCATCGTGCTCGACAGCCACATCGGCTACGGCTCACCCAGCAAGCAGGACACGCCGGAAGCCCACGGCGAACCGCTCGGCGAGGAGGAAGTCCGGCTCACCAAGCGCAGCTACGGGTGGCCCGAAGACGCCCAGTTCCTCGTGCCGGACAGCGTCTACGATCACTTCGCCGCCGGCATCGGTCGACGCGGCGAGACGGGCCACCGGAACTGGACGGATCTCTTCACGGCGTATCGCGCCAAGTACCCGGACCTGGCGACGGAGATCGAGCAGATGCAGCGCCGTGAGCTCCCGGCCGGTTGGGATCGCAACCTGCCATCGTTCCCGGCCGATGCGAAGGGGCTCGCCGGGCGCGAGGCCTCGGGCAAGGTGCTGAACGTGCTCGCGCAGAACATTCCGTGGTTGCTCGGCGGCTCGGCGGACCTCGGACCGTCGAACAAGACCCTGTTGACCTACGAGGGGGCCGGGAGCTTCCAGGCTGACACCCCGAGCGGCAAGAACCTGCATTACGGCATCCGCGAACACGCGATGGGCGCGGTGGTGAACGGGTTGTCGTTGTCCAAGATCCGCGCGTACGGCGCGACCTTCTTCATCTTCAGCGACTACGCCCGGCCGGCGATCAGGCTCTCGGCCCTGATGGAGTTGCCCACGATCTTCATCTTCACGCACGACGCCATGGGCGACGGTGAAGACGGGCCGACGCACCAACCGGTGGAACACCTGGCCTCGTTGCGTGCCATTCCCGGCCTGGTCACGCTCCGGCCCGGCGACGCCAACGAAGTGGTCGAAGCCTACCGCTACATCATGCAACTGCGGCACGAGCCGGCGGTACTCGCGTTGTCGCGGCAGCCGTTGCCAACGCTGGACCGCAGCAAGTACGCGCCGGCTGCCGGTGTCGCGAAGGGAGCGTACGTCCTCGCCGATGCGCCCGGTGCGAACCCGGAAGTGATCCTCATCGCCTCTGGCAGCGAAGTCTGTCTCGCCGTCGAGGCGCACGAAAAGTTGGTTGCTGAAGGCATCCGATCGCGCGTGGTCTCGATGCCGTCATGGGACATCTTCGACCACCAGCCGAGGGAATACCAGGACAGCGTGTTGCCGCCCGACGTGAAAGCGCGCCTCGCGATCGAGCAAGCCTCGACCTTCGGCTGGGAGCGGTACGTCGGCGACGCCGGTCGTGTCATCGGCATGCAGACGTTCGGCGCGTCCGCCCCGCTAAGAGAACTGCAGAAGAAGTTTGGGTTCCATCCCGATCGAGTCGTGGCAACTGCGAAGGAGCTGCTTGGCAGACACTAGTGTGTGAGCGCCCACTCGCGAATGCGACGCTCGAGGTCGTCCGCGGCTTCCTCGGCCGAGACGGCCGGTGATCTCCCGCGCTGCACGCCGTGATCATTCGCGACACATCTTCGCGGCGCAAGGGACGGCTGGGCCTCACGCATACCACGTCCATATGGCGCGCAGGCCGACGGAAGGGGTTTTTGGATGGGCTCTGGTTCTCGCGCGCCTTGCACCGTCGAGAGACAGTTGATATCAGGATATCAAATTGGAGGCGCGCATGGCTCAGCTCATCGTCAGGGACCTCGAGGAAAGCGTGAAGGTGCGTTTGCAACGTCGGGCGCGTCGGCACGGCCATAGTACGGAGGAAGAGGTACGCACCATTCTCCGCAACGCGGTACGGACCGAAGAGGGTGCTACCGTCCCCCTCGGTACCCGGCTCAAGAACCGCTTTGCCGGAATCGGCCTGGCAGGCGACATCCGTGAGCTGCGGGGCCGCAAGGCGCGTCCGGCCGCCTTTGAGAAATGATCGTCCTCGACACCAATGTCCTCTCGGCGCTCATGCGGCGCCAACCCGATCCGGTCGTTGTCGCGTGGCTGGACCGCCAGCCGTCCGAGTCGGTGTGGACGACGGCGATTACCGTCTTCGAGATTCAGTTCGGTCTCGAGCTGCTCGCGGCTGGGCGGCGCCGCCACCAACTCGAAGAGGCCTTCCGGTGTGCGCTGGCAGAGGACTTGGAAAACCGGATCCTCTCGTTTGACGATCAGGCCGCTCGCGAAGCGGCGAGCCGCGCCGCACAGCGGCAAGCGGGAGGAAAGGTGGTTGACTTTCGCGATGTTGAGATCGCCGGCATCGTCGCCGCAAGGCGCGCCACACTCGCGACCCGGAACCTCCGCCACTTCAGGGATCTCGGGATCGCAGTGGTCGATCCGTGGACAGGGACAACGGCCTGAGCGTTCCCCTGCGCTCAGTCGCCGATGGAAAGAGGTGGAATGAGGGGGACAGCTTCAGCAAAGGAGGCAGCGCCCGACGCCTTCACTCCAGCTCGACAACGAGCGTGTTCTCTCCCTCGCCGAGAAACTGGCGCACGGCACTCATTGGGATGCTGACGCCTCCGGTCCGGTACGGATTGGCGGTGCGCGTCATGGGGAGCGGTTTCCCGTTGAGGGTCACGACGCGTGGCCCGCGTCCGAGCGTGGCGATCCGGTACTGCACGCGCACGGGTCGATCCTCGATCCGGACGTCGGCGCACAGGCCATCGAGCGCCTTCGGCACGACTGGGTCGAGACCGAGGACCGCGCGGGCGCGGCGCAGGCCGAGGAAAGACTCGTGGATCAGGCGGAAGGCGATGCCGGCGCCGCTCGAGTAGATGCGCCAGCCGCCCTCATACGCCACGCGCCCGGCGCGCACGTCGGCGTAGCGCTCGGCCGCCTCGTAGCGATCGGCGACCACGGCGTCCGAGCTCGAGTAGTAGCAATTCGCCTGGCGCGGCGCGGCGGTGCTGACCAGTGAGGCGATGTTGATCGGGTGGGCACGCTGCAGCGCCGCGAAGAAGGCGTCCGCATCGCCGTAGTGCGCCATCGCCGCGGCGTAACGCAGATGCGCGTGAGTGTACATCAGTCCGATCTCGCGACCGAAGAACGAGCTGCTCTCGGCCCGCTGAAAGTGCTGCTGCGGACCGCCGCGGTACGCGGGCGGCTGGTCGAAGAGGCGGGCGCCGTCGGCGCCGAGGAGGTGCGTCCGTATCAACGCGACGTGCGCCGCCGCCTGCTCGGGCGTCAGCAGATCGGCGAGAATGGCGTGAATCATCGGCAGCAGCCGGTGGTGGATGCCGGTGGCGCGATCGCGGGGGTGCAACAGATGGTCGACGCGCCCGTCGGGATGGAAGTAGACGAACCCGGCCAGCTCGCCGTCGGCAAGCAGGCGTTGCGCGAAATCGGTGTGCACGGCCGCCGCGAGCGCGTTGAGACGCGCGGCATCGGCCGGGCGGCCAACGGCGCGTAGCCCCGCCGCCAACTTGGCCAGCGTCTCGCGATGCAGGATGACGGTCCAGGTGCTGCACAGCCGCTCGCGCATCGCCGGATCCGCGGGTTGCAGCGAGTCATTCCAGTCGCCGTGTCCGTACGCGATCAGCTGTGTGTCCGGAATCAGGCGGGCGGCAGCGCACGCCAGCGCCCGCTCAACGTGTGCCCACACCGTCCCGTGCTCCGCCTCGCGGTCGCCGCCCGCATGGAAGAACGGCACCACCGCGTCGAGGATCGACGCATCCTCGGCGGCGAGTAGGTACTCGGCCAGCGCGTGCAACGGCCAGAAGACGATGTCGCCGTGCGACTCCATGGGCCGGATGTCGCGCTCGCGCTCGAAGAACATGAACCACTGCGGCCAGTCGCCGTCGGGATTCTGGTTGGCGAAGACGCGCAACAATAAATCGCGCAGCGGCTCCCAGCGCCCCAGGGCCAGCAACAGCTCAACGGGGCCTTGCGCCACGTCGCGCGTCCCCCACCCGCCGCCCGAGAACTGCTCGAGGCCGCGCGGCGCGAGGTAGTGGATCAACGCGTCGTGAGCGTACCAGGGAAGGATCTCCTGCAACTCCGCCACGTCGCTCGCCAGCGTGCTCGTGCCGTCAGCGTGCAGGACGGTATGGCCCGACATCTCCGTCCAGAATCGGCGGGCGGCGGGCTCGCCGGCATCGCGGGCGCTCACGTCGGGCGGGGTGCCGACGAGACCCCCGGTGATGCGGAACCCGGCCGCGGCCGTCGGCGCCGTGAGCAGCGTGAGAAACGGCTGCGAGCGCGAACCCCCATCGGCAAACAGCACCTCGTCCCCGCCCACCCGCTCGACCACGGTGCCCGCGTGCGGATCGAAGCGGAAAAAACCGTTCGGGAAACGTCGGCCCACGTCCGAGTCGGGAATCGCCCGCACGATGATCCCGTTCGGGTCGGACTCGAAGCGAACCGGCACGGCGTCGGCTCCGTCGTCGCCGTTCAGCGCAACGTGGTTCGACAGCAGGAAGCGGACCGGCGGCCCCGTGCGTACCGCGATCCGCATATCGAGCGCATGCAGGGTGGTGCCGGCGGTGAGACTCACTTCGATCAGCCCGCCGGCGTGCGCGTAGAGCCAGCGGCACGAGTCCGGACGCACCTCCCACGCCGATGGCACGTCGAGCAAGACGTAACCGTCGGCCGACTCGACGAACAGGCGCTGGCCGTGTGCGCGCTGCAGGCCGAGGTACGATCGCGTCGTCGAGAGCAAGCGGTTGATGCTCACGTGTCCCTGCGTCAGCAGGGAGTTGAACACGCCCGCCATCCACACGGTCGTGGTCAGCGATTCCTCGTCGGGCGTGAGCCGATCCCCCGTCCTGAACAGCTCCCCGTGTGGGCGCAGCACCCGCAGCTCCTTGGCGCGCAGCACGACGTGGGTGTGCGCCGCGGTGAAGAAGGAGAGTAGTTGATCGCCGTCGCGCTCCACATGGCGCAACTCGCCGCCCCAGAAGCCGGCGATCTCGGCGGGGCTCAGATCGCGGCAGCGCAACGGCGCGCGCGCCGAGAACACGTTCGGCACCACCGGCGTCCCCACCGCCTCGCTCCGCTGGCTCGGCGCTGACGCCTCCGGCAGCGCCAGGGCGCGATCCACGGCCGCGAGATCGGCGTCGGCGGTCGCCGCGGGGTGATCGGGCTCGAACCACCCAAAGAACCCGAGATGCGCGGGCGCCCCCGGCGCCAGTTGTGCGGCGGCATCCTGGATCACGACCATCGCGTGTTCGTGTTGGCGGCGGACGCCCGGCAGCGTCGGCGCATCCAGGCCGGCGATCCCCTCGGCCGCACGTGTCGCCAGGCCGTGCAGCTGCAATGCATCGGTGGCAAAACTCGCACCGCGCCGCAGCGAGCCGATCACGGCCCACGGGATCCGTCCGCCCACGCCCAGGTTCTGCCGCGTCGCCACGGCGTACCCGCGCAACGGCTGGAAGAGGGGCGTGTGATCGAGATAGTGGCACACGTAGTACTCGTTCATCCGGATCGCCCCGTAGGGGGCGAGCGCGACATCCTGCGCATAGACGAGATCGACCGTGGCGTCACCGGCCCCTCGGTTCTCGAGGGCCACGTGCCAGAACCACGCCGGAGCGGATTGCGCCAACACCAGCGAGAGGGCGATGTGGAGCCCCTGCCACTCCCCCGTCGCATACAGTCCGGCCTCGTCGATCTGGAAGATCAGCGGGCTGCGCGGCCCGAGCAGCGGCGTCCACGCGATCTCCGCTAGCTCTGAATCGTGCTGGTGTTCGTGCTCGTGAGTGGAGAGGCCGATATCCGGTTCATTTGCTTCAGGGAGAACGCGCAGGTAGAGGTTCGCCGGCCCGCCTTCCACCTCGCTGGCGGGAAACAGGTTGAGCACGACGTCGCCGTGCTCGATGCGGCGAAGCGAGCCATTCGCGTTCACGTGCACCGCCAGCCCCGCCGCGCTCTGCACACGGCGGGGCCACACGGGGGTGCCTGCATTCATCGCGTCACCGCACCGGTCACGGTGCGCCTCCAAGTCCCGTCGGCGTTGATCTCGACCACGGCATCGAAGTCGTCGCGCCGGAGCGCGCCGTCGCCGATGGCCACGCATCCGATGCCGTGCTCCACGAGCGCATCGAGCACACGCCCGACCCCGCCGGTGCCGAGCCCTTCGCCGAGATGCGCGATGACGGCGAAGCGCGGCGAGACGATCAGCAGATGCGCCAAGCTCACGAGCCGTTGCTCTTCGACGGACAGGAGGTCGTCCCAGTCGTGCTCGACGTCGAGGCCGCCGGCGCGTTTGACGGCGTCGGCGGCGCCGGCCGTACGCAATGCCGTCCACGCCACGTCATCCGGCACGGCCGTTCCAACGCCCCCGCCGAGGAACTCGCGCAGGGTGCCCGGTGGCAGGTACGGCCGATCCGGCAACAAGATCACGTCATCGCGGCGCGGGCGCACGATGCGCCCCTCTCCCGCATCCCAGATCCCGGCGATCGCCCGTTGCAGCGCGTCGGTTACGAGATCGCTGGGCGCCGTCACCAGCAGGCGCGTCCGCGCCGGCACGTCGATCGTCAGCGCGCGGACGAGGGCATGCCCGTTGTGCGGTGTGTGCAGGGTCAGGTTTTCGAACGCGAGGCGACTCTCATCTTCGACGATGACGATGCCACCCGCGCCCCCCACCTGCGGAACCTCGGCCCACCCTGCGATGGGACTTAACCGCGACACCACAGCGGCGTAGGAAGAGAGCGACGGGAACTGCGTCACCACGAGCGAGAACGCGCCGAGGACGTGCGCAAAGGCCATCGCAGACTGGGAGATCTGGCCGAACTCCGCCGATCCGCTGATGAAGAGCGGCGCGACGATCACCACTGGGATCAGCTGGACCAGGTAATTGTACCCCGTCGTGAAGAACCCGAGGTTGCGGTTCACCGCGATGATCCGCCGCAGGTTGCTGGTGAACGCGTCGATGCGCTCGAGCAACCGCCCGCGCAGCTGCGCCTCGCGTTGCGCCACCGCCACGGATTCGGTGTTTTCGCGGATGTGGATGAGGTCGGCGCGGAAGTTCGCTTCTTTGTCGGCCTGGTCGTAGTTGAGCCGCACCAGCGGACGCCCGAGGTACACGGCCAGCACTGAGCCAATGCTTGCATACAGCACCGCGACGAAGAACAGCAGGCGGCTGATCGACCACAGCACACCGGAGAAGGCGATGAGGGTGAATGCACCGTTGAGGAAGATGAGGGTGAGCGACAGGGACATGGTCGTAAAGGTGCGCACGTCGTCGGCGATGCGCTGGTCCGGATTGGAGAGCGTTCCCGACACGCTCAGGTGATAGTACAGGTGGTCCTCGAGATACGCGGTAACGATGCGGCGCGTGATCGACTCGCGCCAGAGAATTCCCAGTCCCTCCTCGGTAAAGCGGTAGAAGACGGCGGCGATGGTCAGCAGCGCAAACACTCCGACGTACAGCACCGCCTGCAAGACGAACCCGGACCAGTCGCGGTGCTCGATGGCCGTCATGAAGTCACGGCCCACGTAGCTGTTGACCACGTTGAGCCCGTTGATTGCCAGGAGCAGCACCAGCAACAGGCCGGCACGCACGCGGGCTCGACTGCCGGCCTCGCCCGTTCCGAAGGTTACGATCGCGCGGCCGAGGCGAGTCAGGGTCTGGCGAACGAATTTGGTATCCTGAAAAGGCGCCGAGTTTGCCATCACAGTCTTCGGACGGCGATTCTTACACGAGCCACTGCAGCCACGCTACCGTGCGCGGCCGGAAGGTCTCTCCGATCTGCCTGGGCTCGGTTTCGCTCGCCCTCGGGCGGCTCGCCCATACCATGAACAGCTGAGGGTTTGTGCATTTCATGGAGCAGCGTAGGGCTCTCTTCCCTTCCTGCGCGACGCTGACCGTGTATACCGATTGATATTTATCGCTTCACGGTATACACAAGTGGCGTGATCAAGAGCTTCCGCGACAAGGACACACAGGCCCTGTACGAGGGCAAGTGTCCGGCGCGGTTTCGGTCCTTTCGTCCGGTTGCTGAACGGAAGCTGCAGATGCTGGATGCTGGCCATCGGATCGACGACTTGCGGAGCCCACCGGGGAACCGCCTCGAGAAGCTGTCCGGTGGCCGGCGCGGCCAGTGGGGCATCCGCATCAACGACCGGTGGCGCGTCTGCTTTCGTTGGACGGACAGGCCGGAAGACGTGGAGATCGTCGACTATCACTAGACGGGAAGAGATGATGGCCAAGAACAAGATGAGACCCATTCACCCCGGCGAAGTCCTGCGCGAGGAGTTTCTTGTCCCCCTCAACATGACCCCTCACGCCCTCGCCATGGCCCTGCGTGTCCCGGCCTCCCGCGTGAACGACATCGTGCTCGAGCGTCGGTGCATTACGGCCGACACGGCCGCGCGGCTGGCGCGCTTCTTCGGTACGACGCCGGAGTTCTGGTTGAATCTACAGGCTGCTTACGACCTCAAGACGCTCGCGACGATGCGGAGCATCGAACAGGACGTACGGCCCCTCAGTACACAGCCCTGAGGCATCGCCGCGGGGGGAAACGCGGGTCCTGAGGCAACCCGATCACGGATTCCACGCAGCGAGATGGTCATGCACGGGCGATTGTACCGCCTGTACCCGGTACTGGCGCTCAGACAGGCCGCCACCGTGGAGCGAGAGCGCCATCTACGCGGCAGAGCGCCCGCCCGCGCCCAGGGGTGGGACTGCCCGCCGCTCAGCGCACGCTGGCGCGGGCGAAGAGAGTGCGCCATACTGTTTCTCAGCCAGCATGACCGAGCCTGGCCGACGACGCTTCTCCTTTCGCGATTACGTGCGGCTGGAGGGAGTACAGCAACGTGCCACACGAGTTCCTCGACGGCGTCATCTATGCCATGGCCGGAGGCACTCCGGAACATGCCGCACTCGCAGCGCGAGTCATCCAGAAACTGACGGAGGAGTACGATCGCGGCGAGAAACTCGACCACTACCGGCGGATAAGCTGCGGTCGTGGCGTGCCTCATCGCCGAGGTGCGGGTAGGTCCCGCCGGCCTCGGCTGGCTGTAGCGCTCGGACAACATCGAGAATCTCACTCGCGTGCCGAGCGCGCCGCGCAGGACAGTGGCGTGTAGGGACGCGCCGGTATACATACCCAGTCGGAGATCGAGGGCCGCATGACGACCGAGGTGCTGGATGCTTTCGAGGACACGTCGAGCTGGACGGCGGTCGCCTCTGGGCTCGCGCAGCTGACCATCGCGCCTGAGCGGGCGGCTGGCCGCCAGGCGATGCGCCTCGACTTCGACTTCAAGGGTGGGGGCGGCTTCGTCGTCGCCCGCAAGGTCTTCTCGCGGTCGATCCCGGAGAGCTATACCCTCGGCTTCGCGGTCCGCGGCGCCGCGCCGGCCAACCGCTTCGAGATCAAGCTCGCCGACCCGAGCGGGCGCAACGTCTGGTGGCGACACTGGGACGCGTTCGAGTTCCCCGCCGACTGGCAGACGCTGAACGTCCGCAGCAGCGAAATTGAATTCGCCTGGGGACCGGCTGGCGGCGGGGCGCTGTCGCAGCTCGGCGCCTTCGAATTCGTCATCGCCGCGGGCCCTGGAGGCGCCGGGACCGTTTGGATCAGTGGCCTGCGCCTCGAGGACCGCACGTACCGCTCGACCCCGTGCGTCAGCGCCTCGAGTGCCCGGGCCGGACACGCGCCCGACTGCGCGCTCGACGGCGACGGCCATACGAGCTGGCGCGGCGATGCGTCGGCGGCGCCGCAGTGGCTGCAGATCGACTTCCAGGAGGAGCGCGAGTACGGCGGGCTCGTCGTGTCGTGGGCGCCCGGAGCCTCACCGCGCAGCTTCCGCGTCGAGATCTCCGACGATGGTGCGTCGTGGACGACGGTTCACGACGCGGAGGCCGCGGACGTCGACCGCAGCTACATCTGCCTCCCGGGCGCGGCCGGCCGTTACCTGCGATTCGCGCTCGACCCGCAGGACGACCGCGGCTGCGGCATCGCCGAGGTGGCCGTCCAGCCGTTCGAGTTCTCGCGCTCGGTGAACGCCTTCTTCGAGCACGTCGCGCGCGACCAGCCACGCGGCTACCATCCGCGATGGCTCTGCGGCGAGCAGAGCTACTGGACCTGCATCGGCCTGCCCGACGGTGAGACCTGCGCGATCATCAACGAGGAGGGCATGGTGGAGGTCGATCGCGGCACGTTCTCGATCGAACCGTTCGTGTACCTCGACGACCATCTGCTCACGTGGGCGGACGCGGAGGTTTCGCAGACGCTCGAGAACGATTGGCTGCCCGTTCCCTCGTCCGTCTGGCGGGCCGACGAGGTCATCGTGCGCACCACGGCGTTCGCCGGCCGGCGAGATAGCCACGCCATCCTCTACCTGCGCTACCGGATCGAGAACGGCGCGGCACGCGCGCGGCGCGCACGCGTCTTCGCCGCCATCCGGCCCTTCCAGGTGAATCCCCCGTGGCAGGCGTTTGGCGAGCTCGGTGGCGTGCGAAAGATCGGCGCGCTCGCGTGGGACGGCGCTGCCGTGCGTGTCGAGGCGTCGCGCTGGGTGGTGCCGCTCAGCGAGCCCTCCGGATTCGGCGCCGCGACCTTCGAGCAGGGAGAGATCCCGAGCTACCTGGCTCGCGGCGAGCTGCCGTCCCGCACCGCCGTCGCCGATGCATTTGGATACGCCTCCGGCGCGCTCGCCTTCGACGTCGACCTGCCGCCCGGGGCGACCCGAGACGTGTTCCTCGCCGTTCCGTTCGGCGCCGAAGCGGCATCGGCCGTCGCCGCGCTGGGCGACGTCCGCGGGGAGGACGAGTTCGACGCCGCCGTGCGCGACTGGCGCGAGCGCCTGGGCGCGGTCGAGTTCACGTTGCCGCCGGCGGCGCGCGCGTACGGCGACGTCGCCCGCACGGCCGCAGCGCAGGTGCTCGTCAACCGTGACGGGCCGGCGCTGCAACCCGGTCCGCGCCGCTACACGCGCTCGTGGATCCGCGACGGTGCCGTGATGGCGGCGGCCCTGCTGCGCCTCGGCCGCTGCACCGAAGCAGTGGAGTTCGTCCGCTGGTACGCCGGCTACCAGGCGGCGGACGGCAACGTCCCGTGCTGTGTCGATCGGAACGGTCCGGACTGGCTCGTTGAGCACGACAGCCACGGCGAGTTGATCTTCACGGTCATGGAGTGTTTCCGCTTCACCCGCGACCGCGCCTTCCTGGCGGAGATGTGGCCGGCGGTGCGCAAGGCTGTCAACTACCTCGATGTGCTGCGGGCGCAGCGCATCGGCCCCGAGTTCGACACGCCGGAACTGCGCGCGCGGCGCGGCTTGCTACCCGAGTCCGCCAGCCATGAGGGCTACCTGGCGCATCCGGTGCACGCGTATTGGGACGACTTCTGGGCGCTGCAGGGGTACCGCGACGCGGCGGCCATGGCGACGCTGCTCGGCGAGGCCGCCGAGGCGGAGCGCATCGCGGCGAGCCACGACGCGCTGAGCGCCTCGGTGCGGGCATCGATTGCGTGTACCATGGCCGAGCGTGGCATCGCGTACGTGCCGGGCTCGGTCGAGTGGGCGGACTTCGACCCGGCGGCAACGGCGGTGGCCGTTTCACTGCTCGGCGCGCTCGCGGATCTCCCGCGACAGGCCCTCGACCACAGCTTCGACGAGTATCTCGCCGGGTTCCGCCGCCGGCAGCGCGGCGAGATCGACTGGAACAACTATTCCGCGTACGAGATCCGCGTCATCGGCGCCCTCGTGCACCTCGGGCGGCGCGACGATGCCGCGGAGCTTGCCGCATTTCTCCTCGGCGACCGCCGCCCGCCGGCGTGGAACCAGTGGCCGGAGATTTCGTGGCGCGATCCGCGGAGCCCGGGCCACCTCGGCGACGTGCCGCACACCTGGATCGGCGCGGAGTATGTGCTCGCCTTCCGCAGCATGCTCGCCTACGAACGCCAAGCCGATGGCGCGCTCGTCCTCGCCGCGGGCATCCCGGCGTCGTGGCTCGACGACGGTGCCGGAGTCGGCGTCACCGGCCTGCCGACGTACTACGGCACCCTCGACGTCCAGCTCCGACGCGACGGCAGCGATGCGCTCGTCCTCGCGCTCGACGGCGCCATCGAGATCCCGCCCGGCGGCATCGTCCTCTGCCCGCCGCTCGCGGGACCGCTGGTCTCCGCCGAGGTGGACGGCCGCGCCGTATCGATCGCCGAGGCGCAGAGCGTGACGATCACGCAGTGCCGCGCGCGCGTCGTGCTGCGCGTGTGAGCGGGGCTGCCGCACCGATCTCCCCGGTGTGGAGGGAACGCAGGATGGCCGAGACGGCGGGCATCTACCTGGATTACGCGGTCCGTCTCGACTCGGTGCTCATCTCACCGGGAGGCGGGCACGGCCCCCTCGCGTTCCAGCTCCTTGCGCACGGCCTTGGCCACGTCTTTGACGAGCCCGGCGACGGAGTCCGGATTCACCGTGTCGGTGGTGCCGACCCAGAGGAGCTTGTCCTCCCGGATCGAGTAGATCGAGGTCTCGACGCGAACCACCTGATCACTGCGGTAATATCCCGGATCGTAGGCGACCCGCGCGTGGCCGTAGTAGCCCCAGAAGCCGGGGCCATAGCTCGGCGGAACGTAGGTAACCTGCTCGCGCTCCCCGGCGACGCGGAAGACGACGGCGCCATCGAAGCCTTCCTTCCGCACGATCGCCTTGACCGCATCGACATCGCGCAGCGCCGAATCGGGGATCGACAGGTACGCCGGCTGACACGGCGCGCGCTCCACCTGACGGCACAGCTCCTGTTCGCCAGCGCGTCGCAGCGCCTGGTCGCCAGCGATGACCATGGCGAGCACCTTGGTGAAGACAATGGGCGTGACGGACACGGAGGGATCCTGCCACCGCGTGACGACTCTGGTCGAACCGCACGAGACGAGCGTCGACGCGAGCAAGCCACAAGCCAGCCAGGTGAGCACGTGCTTCATGCCTCGGAGCTTTGCAGCACGGAGGCCCCTTTGCAATCGTTTCCACGTTGGTCGGCTTGGCGCTCTTGGCGCCGTTGAGCGTGACCGCAGGTGAGCCCATCTGGGCCGCGGATGTCCGCAGGCTGTGCTCGGATGTTCCCATTGGTGGCGGCCGCGTCCAGGCCTGCTTGAAGCAGCTGCGCAGTATGGAGAAGTAGGGCGCGGACACGGGCACAGCCGGTGCCGGCGACGATGACGTCGCGGATCATCCTGAAACGCGTGTCGGGTGCCAGTGCCAGAGCACGGCGCAGATGACGAAGAGCGCCGGCACGTCGCCCCACAGGTGCTGCAGTTCGTGCGGGTACGCGAAGGCTTGCACGAACATCACCAGCCCGTGCAGCAGGTTGGCGAGAATCCCGTAGTCGACGATAGCCCGATGCGCGATGGGATCGCGGGCGCCGCGGATCATCAGGATCGCCCACGCGACGTACATCGCGACGAGCATGAAGAGATACGGCGACCACGGCTCGTACGGAGACACATGGTGCGTGCCCCACAGGAATCCCGACGGGAAGACCAGGAACCCGACGGGCAAAACCAGCAAGGTGAGCCACCCGACGACGCGCATCATCGTGGCCGACTGAGCCAGAGACCGTTCTGCCACTGCCATACCTCCTTCGCGAAGCCGTCGATGCCGGATGCGATGGGATTCGCCCTACACCGCTGAGGGGCCGACTGCTCCTTGTACCACGTCGGTCCCTTGCTGCCAGCGTGTGAAATGCGCGAGCGCTGCCTCGTCCTGACGCACCTCGGGTTGCCCGTCGACCCGCCGTGCCCATCGCCGGCGCGCACGCCCGCGTGGGCTCCCGGTCGGGCGCCGCGGAGCCGACGCTGCTTTGCGGAGCGCTGCGTAGCACGAGTCACGAACCCGACGCCGGTGCTACCCTGCGAAGCGCGGCGTAGCACGAGCGGCCACCGGGCCGACTGACCAGAGCTACCGTCGGAGCCCCCATCCAGGCAGCAGCGCAGCCCTGGCGCCGCAGGGTCACGCCCGGGTGCGGCGTGCGCAGGTGGTCCGGTGTCTGTTTGGCGTAGTTGACAGGGCGAAGTGAACCAGCATAGTGCACGACGAAGAAGAGAACCATCCCCATTGCCGGCTGTCGAGATTTCGTGCTTTTGTGACACTTCGGCCATTGGAATTTCGTAGGTAAGAAAGCGTGTTCATGGATACGAAGGACATCATCAAGCGGGCCCGACGCTTCGCGAACCCCTTCCGGGTGACGGATGGTGACGGCTTTCGCTTCAAAGACATCGATCCCGGCGACACGCTGCAATTCGGCTCCGAGGATAGGCCGCGTGCCAAGGAAGCGCTCGCCTGTGAGGGTGATGTGAGACGCGACGTGCCGACAATTCTCGGCTGCGACGTGCGGCGCAAACTGGAAATCACGTTGGCAGTGCTGCTCTTTGCCGCCTTCCTGATGGGTCTAGATGCCGAATTGACCTTTGCGCAGAACGAAGCCGCGCAGGCGGCGTCCGCGACGTCGACAAGCGACGTGGCTGGGCATGGAACTGCCGAACAGGGCAATTTGCCTGCGCCGACAGCTGAAACGGAGGAACACGGCCTGCCTCAATACGCAGTCGAGATCGCCCGCCCCTTCGGCTTCCCTATCACCAATTCGATGGTCGTGAGCTGGATCGTGGCGGTGGGGTTGATTATTTTTGCCCGGGTCGCAACACGAAACATGAAGAATGTGCCCGGCGGAGCGCAGAATCTGTTCGAATGGCTGGTTGGGACCCTATACGATTTTCTGGAAAAGATCATCGGCCCGCGCTTGGTTAAGCGGACGTTCTGGTTTCTTGCCACGATTTTCATTTTCATTCTTTCCGCCAATTGGGTGAGTCTGATTCCGGGAGTCGGCACGATCGGGTGGGGACATCAGACCCCCAACGGTTTCGTCGTCGATCAACCCCTATTTCGTGGCGCGAATGCCGATCTCAACCTGACCCTCGCCATGGCCCTCGTTTTCTTCGCCTGCTGGATTGTTTGGGGGTTGCAAGAAGTGGGGCCGGTTGGATTCCTCAAAGAGCTATTTGCACCCAAGGGCGAAAGCACCGGGCCCCTGAAGGTGTTGATGATCGCCGTGTTCTTCGCCGCCGGCTGCTTGGAAATCATCTCGATTCTCTTTCGACCGATATCACTGAGTTTTCGTCTGTACGGCAACATCTTCGCCGGGGAAAACATGTTGGAAACCATGTCCCGGATGATCCCCTACCTCGGGTGGCTCTTGCCGATTCCGTTTTATTTCATGGAATTGCTGGTGGGCCTGGTGCAGGCGCTGGTTTTCATGCTGTTGTGCGCGGTGTTCACTCTGCTGATGTGTGTGCATCACGAGGAAGCAGGATCTACGAGCGGTCACGGCGGGGAAGTTTCGGCAACTTGAACATAATGAACCGCGGGCTGGCCGCGGGAAAGGGAGAGGAACGATATGGTTGGGAGCATACACGTTGGTTTGGCGGCGCTTGGCGCGGCCTTGGGCGTTGGTTTGATCGGCATGGGGGCTTCGCAAGCCGTGGGACGTAATCCCGGCGCCGCGACGCAGATTATGGTCCAGTCGATTCTGTCCATTGCCTTCGCGGAGGCGATCGTTTTCTACGCCCTGTTCTTGGTGAGGTAGGGCCTGCGGCCGGCGTCGCTTCTTATGGACCGCTTCCGCCCGCACTCGGACGTGTTGGTCGCTTCAGACTGCCAAGTCCGACACGCTGCTAGCCACACCAACCAAGAGCAGCCCGGCGTTTACAGAATGCGAGTGAGTGATGATTAATGCTCCTCTATCACTAATGACGCAAGTCATCGTGCAAGCCGGCGGTAGCGGACCCGTCGAGCGGATCGTCACGACCTTCGGCCTGAACTGGTCTCAGCTTTTTGCGCAGGTAATCAGCTTCTGCATCGTGTGCGTGATCCTTCACCGCTACGCCTATCGGCCAGTCCTCAAGATGCTGGAAGTGCGGCGTGAACAGATCGCTCAGGGCCTGGCGACTACCGAGCGAATAAACGCGGAACTGGCGCGGACCGAAGCCCAACGCCAGGAAGTGCTGGCGCAAGCGAACGCTCAGGCGAGCAAGTTCATCGAGGAAGCCCGAGCCGCGGCCGCCCGCGTGCGGCAGCAGGAAACCGAGAAGGCCATCGCGGCCGCGCAACAGATTCTGATCAATGCACGCGAAGCCGCCGCTCAGGAACACGACCGCATGCTCGCCGAGCTCAAGCGCGAAGTCGGCAAGCTGGTGGTGCAGGCCACGACCACGGTCACCGGCAAGATTCTGACCGCGGAAGACCACCGGCGGCTTGCCGAGGACACGGCGAAACAGATCGCGTCGTAACGATGAAGATCAGGAAGAAGGCGAAGGACGAAGCCAGGCAACTGTACCACTTGTGCACGGTGAACGGCCGGCTCGACGAGAATCGTGTCCGGCAGGTTGTGCAACGCGTCATCGCGGCCAAGCGGCGGGATGGTTCGGCCATCCTCGCGCAGTTTGTGCGCCTGGTGCGCCTCGACTGCGCCCGGCACACGGCCGCCATCGAGAGCGCCACACCGTTGCCGGCGGATGTGCAGGCCGTCATCCAAGCCGGTTTGACGCGCCGCTACGGCCCCGGGTTGACGATGGCGTTCTCCCAGCGCCCGGCGCTGCTTGGCGGGATACGCGTCCAAGTGGGCTGTGATGTGTACGATGGCAGTGTGCGAGCCGGTCTGGAGGCGTTGGAGAAGAGTTTTTGAACCGAGGTAACTATGCCGAACCTACTCGAAGAACTCGAAGCGCAAATCGCGGGCGCAAAGACCACGACGGCGAAACAAAACGTCGGCGTTATCCGCGAGATTGGCGATGGCGTCGCCAAAATCGAAGGCCTGACCGACGCGATGCTCAACGAGATGATCGACTTGGGCAACGGCATTACCGGCTTGGCTCTGAATCTGGAAGAGATGGAGGTCGGCGTCATCATCCTTGGCGATTACACTCAGCTTAAGGCCGGCGCCGAAGCGCGCACCACCGGCAAGCTGCTGCAGGTGCCGGTAGGCAAGGGACTGCTGGGCCGCGTCGTGAACGTGTTGGGCGAGCCCGTTGACGGCAAAGGGCCGATCAAGACGGACAAGACCTATCCGGTTGAAAAGATCGCGCCCGGCATTATCCGCCGCCGATCCGTCAGCCAGCCGGTGCAGACCGGGATCATGCCGATTGATGCGATGATCCCGATTGGACGCGGCCAGCGCGAGTTGATCATTGGCGACCGTGCGACCGGCAAGACAACCATCTGCATCGACACGATCATCAGCCAGGCCCGGCTCAACAAAGCCGCCGAGGCGGCGGGCGACAAAGAGTACCGGCCGCTCTACTGCATCTACGTCGCGATCGGCCAGAAGCAGTCCACCATCGCGCGGGTCATCGCGGTTCTCGAAGAAGCCGGCGCGATGCCGTACACGATCATCGTGACGTCTTCGGCCTCGGACTCCGCCGCCAACCAGTATCTCGTGCCGTTTGCCGGCGCCGCGATGGGCGAGTGGTTCATGGACAACGGCATGGACGCGTTGATTGTGTACGACGACCTGTCCAAGCACGCGGTGGCCTACCGGCAGGTGTGCCTCGTACTGAAGCGGCCGTCGGGCCGCGAGGCGTATCCCGGCGACGTGTTTTACCTGCACAGCCGGCTGCTCGAACGCGCGGCGCGCGTTGGCGAGCAGTACGGCAACGGTTCGCTCACCGCCCTGCCCATCATCGAAACGCAGGCCGGCGACGTGTCGGCGTACATCCCGACCAACGTCATCTCGATTACCGACGGGCAGATCTTTCTGGAAACGAATTTGTTCTATCAGGGCGTGCGCCCAGCGATCAACGTCGGCATCTCGGTGTCGCGCGTCGGCTCGGCGGCGCAGCTCAAGGCCATGAAGCAAGTGGCCGGACAACTCAAAGGCGAGCTCGCCCAGTTCCGCGAACTGGCGGCGTTCGCGCAGTTTGGCTCGGATCTCGACGCCAAGACGCAGGCGCAGATCGACCGCGGCAAGCGGATCATGGAGATCTTCAAGCAGGGGCAGTACAACCCGATTCCGGTGGAGACCCAGGTGGCCGTGATCTGGACCGTGCAAAACGGATACGTGGATCCAGTGCCGGTCGAACGGGTCAAGGAGTTCCAGAACAAGTTGACGGAGTATTTCACCACGCGCAAACCCGAATTGCTCGCCCGGATCGGGAAGGAGAAGGCGATCAGCGACGCGTTGAAGGCCGAGTTGACGGCGGCCGCCGACGAATTCAAGCAGACATGGAAATGAAGACGGAACGGTGAGTGATGGCCAGCCCGCGAGAACTTCGTCCGCGCATCGCCTCGATTGCCAGCACCGCGCAGATCACCCGCGCGATGCAAATGGTGGCGGCCGCCAAGATGCGTAAGGCGCAACAGGCCACACTGATGACGCGGCCGTTCGCTCAACTCCTCTACCGCATCCAGCGCCGCGCCGCGACGCATGCTCGCGATTTCACGCATCCCCTGCTGGAGGTCCGCGACGTTCGCCGGCGTGCCGTGATCCTCGTCGGCACGGACAAGGGGTTGTGCGGGGCGCTCAATACCAATCTGTTCCGCGTGGCCGCGCAGTTTGATCCCGCGACGACCGTGTTCATCACGGCCGGCAAGCGGGCGGCGCAGTTCGTGGCGCGGACCCGCCGGCAGTTGGCGGCGGAGTTTACCTTCACGGACTCGCCGCGATTCGCCGAAGCGCGGCCGATTGCCGGCATGGCCCGCGACATGTTTTTGAAACGCGAGGTCGATGAAGTGAAGATTGTCGCGACGCGTTTCGTCAACACGCTGACCCAGCGGGCCTTTGCGGTCGAGTTTCTGCCGATCGGCGCAATCAAGGGATTGGAGATTCCCGGCGCGGAACCCGAAGCGGACCTGGTCGCCGACACGACCGAATACGTCTTTGAGCCCAGTCCGGCGGCGACGCTCTCCTTTCTCTTCGGGGGGTACCTCAACATTTTCATCTACCGGGTCTTGTTGGAGGCCAGAGCCAGCGAACAAAGCGCCCGCATGGTGGCCATGAAGAACGCCACAGAGAACGCCGCCGAGCTGATCGAGGACCTGACCCTCGAATACAACAAGCTGCGCCAGGGCAATATCACGAACGAGCTGCTGGAAATTGCGGGCGGCCAACTCGGCAACGAGTAACGGGAGCGTTCAACATGAATAAAGGAACCATCGTTCAGGTGGTCGGTGCGGTCGTGGATGTCGAGTTCACGGCAAGCCTGCCGGCCATCTACAACGCGTTGACGGTCGAATTCAAGGTCGAGAACGAGCCGATCAAGCTGACGCTCGAAGTGCAGCAGCACCTCAGTGAGACATGGGTGCGGTCGGTCTCCATGTCCGGCACCGAAGGCCTCAAGCGCGGCTATGAAGTCATCGATACCGGGGCGCCGATTTCGATGCCCGTGGGGGATGGGGTGATGGGGCGGGTGTTCGATGTGTGCGGCAATCCGGTCGACGAACGCGGTCCGGTCAAGGCGGAGAAATATTATCCGATCCACCGCCCGGCGCCACAGCTCGTGGACCAATCGCCCTCGCCGCAAGTCCTCCCCACCGGCATCAAGGTCATCGACTTGATTTGTCCCTTCCTGAAGGGCGGCAAGGTCGGCGCGTTTGGCGGCGCGGGCGTGGGCAAGACGGTGGTCATCATGGAACTGATCAACAACATCGCCAAGCTCCACGGTGGCGTGTCGGTGTTTGCCGGCGTCGGCGAGCGCACCCGCGAGGGCAACGATCTCTACCGGGAAATGTCCGAAGCCGGCGTCATCAACCAGGACAACCTCGGCGCGTCGAAGATCGCCCTCGTGTACGGCCAGATGAACGAGCCCCCGGGCGCGCGCCTGCGCGTCGCCCTGTCCGGCCTCGCCATCACCGAGTATTTCCGCGACGAGAAGAATCAGGACGTGCTGCTGTTCATCGACAACATCTTCCGGTTCTCCCAGGCCGGTTCCGAGGTGTCGGCGTTGCTTGGCCGCACCGCCAGCGCCGTCGGTTACCAGCCGACCCTTGCCTCGGAGATGGGCGCGCTCCAGGAACGCATCACCTCGACCAAAAAGGGCTCGATCACCTCGTTCCAGGCCGTGTACGTACCGGCCGACGACCTGACCGACCCGGCGCCGGCCACCACGTTTGCGCACCTGGACGCGACCATCGTTTTGGAACGCTCGATTGCCGAGCTGGGCATCTACCCGGCGGTTGACCCGCTCGCCTCGACTTCCCGGGCGCTCGCGCCGGAAATTGTCGGCCAGGAACACTACGATGTCGCGCGCGGCGTGCAGCGCGTGCTCCAGCGCTACAAGGACCTGCGGGATATCATTGCGATTCTGGGCATGGACGAACTTTCACCCGAGGACAAGACCGCGGTGCTCCGTGCGCGCAAGATTCAACGCTTCCTGAGCCAACCGTTCAGCGTGGCGACCGTGTTTTCGGGCCTCGAGGGCAAACAAGTGCCCGTGGCCGAAACCGTACGCGGCTTCAAGGAGATCCTCGACGGCAAACACGACGCCGTGGCGGAAGGCGATTTCTACATGAAGGGCGGGATCGACGAAATCGAAGGCGCGCCGACGAGCACAGAGGGCAAGAAGGACCACGCGAACGATACGAAGCCGGAAGAGGCAAAGAGTAAATAATGGCCAGCACTCTAAAACTTGAAATTGTCACCCCGGAAGGCCCGGTGTACTCCGAGGACGTGGAGCTGGTCACCTTGCCGGGCGTTGCCGGCCAGTTCGGGGTGTACCCGCAGCACGTCCCACTCATGACGCAGATGGAGCCGGGCGAAATCATCGTGCGCAAAGACGGCCGCGACACATTCTTCGCGACGGGCGCGGGACTCATCGAAGTCGCCGCCACCCGCGTCTCGGTTCTCACCGACCTGGCGGTGCAAGCCGACAAAATTGACGAAGCAAAAGCCGAGGAGGCCCGGCAACGCGCCGAAGCCCGTCTCCGCGAAAAGCTCTCGGACGAGGAACACGCTAACGCCAACGCCGCGCTCGCTCGCTCCCTGGCCCAGTTGCGCGTCAAGCGACGACGACGCGGCTAATACGGATCTTGCGGCGATCAAAGGTACCGCCGGTTCACGTCGGGCGCCATGGCGCGCAGGAGCTGTGTCAAGACCACACAGGCGCGGCGATAGAACAATAGCGCCAGATTCGGGTGATCTACGAGGACCTGGTCGAGCTTGGCAAACGGTAAGCAGATCAGATGCGTCGGCTCGCGCGTGATCGCCGACGCCAGTCGCTTCTCGCGCACGAAGAACGCCATCTCGCCGAGGGGCTGGCCCGACCCGACACTGCCTATGGGGATATCCTTGTCCTTCAGGATGACGTCGACCGTTCCCCATTGGATTACGAAGAACGTGTCGGGCAGGTCGCCGGCATGGTAGAGATACTCTGCGACCATACAGGCCTTGGGCTCAGCAATCGCGGCGACGGCTGCGAGATCTTGCGGGGCTGCGTCGCGAAAAAGGTAGATGTTTTTCAGTGCGTCTCGTGGGTCCATGGATTGTCTCGTCCTCCTATCCGGCGACGCCCGACTTATAGTCCGGCCGGCGGATGCGTCAAGGTGGCGCGGCTCGTAGGCCCGCCTCGCTGGACGGCGAGAGGTAGTCCTGCATACGCGAGATCTGCCGCGTTGCTCTGGCCCGCAGCGCTCCGTGGCACTTCGGGCGGTTCACCCGCCGTCAGTGATCGATCTTCGCCTCGACCCAGCTCGGCTCGCGCTTTTCCGCAAACGCTCTGGGTCCTTCCAGCTGATCGGGATGGTCCCACATGTCCATCAGGTGCTTCCCCCCGGCCTTCATGGCCTCGGTCAATCCAGACTCGAGCGCGCCCCACAAGGCTCGCTTCGACGCAATCAAGGCGCTGGGGGAGTTTTTCGCGATTTTCTCGGCCAGGGCCTGGGCCTCGTCGAAGAGCTTGGCCGGCGGGTCGACGATCTGGCTGATCATGCCGAGCTCGTAGGCGCGCTGGGCGCTGATGCGTTCGTACCTCCCGGTCATCGCCATGCGCATGACGGCTTCGAACGGCATGCGCCGCACCAGGCCGATGGCCTCGTACGCAACCACCTGACCGACCGAGGCGTGCGGATCCATGAAGGTGGCGTTGCTGGCGGCGATGACGATATCCGCGTCCGCGACGTAGTGCAGGCCGCCGCCGGCGCAGATGCCATTGACGGCGCAGACCACGGGCTTCTGCACCCCGCAGTGCCACGACGTCAGCCGCAGGTCGAAGTTCTTGAGCTTGTCCGCGTACCGTCTCATTCCGAGCGGGTCGGTGGCGATCTCCTTCACGTCTACCCCGGTGTTGAATCCCCGCCCCATGCCGCTGTTGACGATGACCCGTACCTCGGGATCTCGATCGAGCGCCATCCACGCCTGGGCGACTTCGTCCATCAGCCGGGCGTTCATGGCGTTCAGGGCCTGCGGGCGGTTGAAGATCAGCCAGCCCACGCGGCCGTGCTTCTCGACCACGATAGTTTCGTATGTCATTGGGCCCTCTCCCGTAACATCAGCATCCACGTCTATCACCGTCTTCGAATCACGGGAAAGGGGCACCAGCGACCCGGTGCAAATGTCGTGAGTCAGGAACTGGCTCGACAACGTGGCCGCGCTCTTGCTTGCCATCTCGCTCTGGTAGTGTTCGTGTAGTGTTCGTTGCCGGCTCGCGACCGGCGTCGTACAGAGGCACCGAGATCACGGAGGAGAACACGGAGTCGATCACCTCAGATGAGCCCGGAATCAAACCTCATCAGACTGAAGTTGGACCGGGAGCCTCGGAGCCCAACTTCTTTACGCTTTTCTCTGTGCTCTCCGTGCCTCGGTGGTGGAAGTCCTCTTCTCTTTGGGGCCAGGAGGCGTCAGAGTCTCTCGGTCCGACCCAGCCGCGGCGCCGGAAGTAGATCCACAGTCCCGCGCTCACGGCGATCATCACGAGCCAGACCAGCGGATACGCCCATCGTTGATGGAGCTCCGGCATGTACTCGAAATTCATGCCGTAGATGCCCACGATGAACGTGAGCGGGATGAAGATCGTCGCGATGACGGTCAGCAGCTTCATGACCTCGTTGGTGCGGTTGCTCACGCCGGACAGGTGCACGTCCATCATGCCGGTCGCCATCTCGCGGTAGGTTTCGACGACGTCCATGATCTGGACGGCGTGGTCGTAGCAGTCGCGCAGGTAAATCTGCACGGGTTCGGTGATGAAGCTGCTCTCCCGCATGAGGGCGTTGACCGCTTCGCGTTGCGGCCAGATCGCGCGGCGCAACTGCAGCAGCTCGCGCCGGATCTCGTGAATGCGGCGGAGCGCGGCCGGGGAAGGGTTGCTGACGACGTCATCCTCCAGCGTCTGCAGGTAATCGCCCAGCTCTTCGAGCACCGGATAGTAGCCGTCGATGACCGCATCGATGATGGCGTACGCCAGGTAGTCCTTTCCCATGCGTCGCACCGCCGTTCCCTGGCGAATCCGGTTGCGCACGGGTTCGAACACCTCACCATACCGCTCCTGAAAGGTGAGGACATAGGTCGGCCCCAGGATGAGGCTCACCTGCTCGAACTGTACGTCGACGGGCGGCTGCAGCTGCGCCAGCTGCGTGATCACAAAGGCCTGAGGATCGTACACCTCGACCTTCGGCCGCTGCGGCACGTTGACGATATCGGCCAGGACCAGCGGATGGATCGAGAAGAGCTCGGCCAGGCGGCGCAGAAGGCTCTCGTCGCCCAATCCCTGAACATCGATCCAGGTGACGCTGGGAGCGTCGCGATAGGGACCGAGCTCCGCAACGTTGGTCACGTCCGTTTCCCTGACCCACTCCAGAGTGTAGTCGATGACGTGAATCCGTGGCGCGTGCGCCCCCTCACGGACGGCGAAGACGCCGGGCGCCGAGCCGGGAGGCGGGCGGTGCCTGCGAAACGTGCGGCGGAATCCGGTCCTGGACCGGTGCGTCGACTTTCGACCTCTGACTTCTGCCATGTTCCCTGTACCTCGCGCCCGCTCACTGGTCTGGGGCATAAGCATGGCAACGTATTCCGCTCGTCCTGAGGCTCTCGAAGGACGAGCGCTCACCCTTCGAGAACCTCAGGGTGAGCGCGGCCCGGTACGCTGCAATAACTTTGTCCACAGGTATTCAGGCGCCCCCGCGGTTGCCGGCGGACATCTCCGGCGCTCCCACGTTGGAGAGCAGCCGAACTTCGAACGGCTGGCGATTCCCGACGTGGAGCTCGCGCTGCGGGAAGGCGATGGTGATATTCGCTTCACGGAAGAGATCGTCGATGCGATAGCGAAGATCGCTCTCGATGACCTTGCGATCCATGAGTGATCGGATCCGAACCCAGAAGTGGGCCTCGAAGATCAGCGCGTCGCTGCCGAACTCGCTGAAGAGAATGATCGGCTCCGGCGTGCGCAGGATTTTCGGGTGCTCATCGACGGCGCGGCGGATCAGCCGCTCGACCGCCCGAGTCGACGAGCCGTACGCGACCCCCATCCCCACGCATGTCCTCACTTGGTCGTCAGAGAGCGTCCAGTTGACCACGCTCTTCTCCAGCAGCGCGCTGTTCGGAACGATGATGTGGGTGTTGCTGCCGGAGCGAACCCGGGTGCTGCGCGGCCCGATCCGTTCCACGATCCCGTTCGTGCCATCCAACTCGATCAGGTCGCCGACCTTGATGGGGCGCTCGAACAGCAGGATCAAGCCGCTGATGAAGTTGTTCACGATGTTCTGGCTGCCGAATCCGATGCCGATGGCCACCGCGCCGCCCAGAATCGTGAACGCCGTCAACGGCACGTTGACGACGTGCAACGCGAACAGGCCCATGGCCAAGACGAGGACGTAATAGGCGAGCGACTCCAGCGCGAGCGCGGCGCCGGTCTCCAATCCGAAGCGCGGGAGGAGGCGTTCGCCCAGCTGCCGGCTCAAGAAGCCCGACACGAGGATGCCGAGAGCGAGTAGGGCGAGGCCGGTCACCAGCTTACCGACCGTGATCGGCCGATCTTCGACCGCGGTCAGCTCGTACGCCCAGATGGCCTGCAGCCGCTGCCACACGACGCTGAGGCGCTCGGACAGCGGCCGCGTGGCGGCGCGCGCCGTGAGCTCCTGCACGAGCTTCAGATGCAGCCGGCGGACCTGGTCGAGGCTCTCGAGGCTGCCTCCGTACAGCTGGGCGCGCGCCGCGAGCTGTTCCTGCTGATCCCGCAGCCAACGCGCCGCGTCCGGCGCAGAGGCGATCGCGGCGGTGGACTCCTCATTGAGGCTCAACTGCTGTTTTTCCAGCTCGCCGAGGCGGGTCTGTTGCAGGCGCGCTTCGCGTTGCAGTTGGTCCAGGGCCTGCTGCATTTCCTGGTCCCACCCGGCCAGCTCGGCTCGTGTCGTCTCCCGCGTCGCAATCTGAAACCGCCGCGTCCACACCTGCTTCAGCTCGACAACGTGCTGGAGCCGTTGGCCGAGGATGGCGACCTCGTCTTGACGCCGCTGCTGGGCGGCACGCCGCGCCTCGACCTCTTCGATCAACGCGCGGCTCGGATTCGGCGAGAGATCGTGTCGCTGCCGGGCCTTCAGCCAGCGCTTGCCCGCCGCCTCGAGTTCGAACTTGGCCGTTTCGAGGCTGCGGTTCAGCTCGGCCTCTTCCCGATCGAGCTTGGCGAGTTGGTCTTGGAGCTCCGCGCGTGTGAAGCGGACGTGCTCGGCAAACCGCTGCGCTTTCTCGCGGACGAACGTCACCCGAAGCTCATGTCCATCGCGCGCCAGAGTTTCATTGTCGAGTTCCAGCTCGCGCACGCGAACAAGTTCCCCGGCGGCGCGACTCTCCAGCTCCCGCCGGCGCAGTGCGGTCTCCAGGGAGAGGACGGCGCTGGGGTCCGTGTTGGTTTCGAGTTTTTCCTTCGCGCGGCGGCGCGCGCTTTCCCGCTCGTCGGACAAGCTCTTGGCCTGCTCCAGCGCTTCGGTTGCGGCGCTGACGGCCGCGGCGAGTGTTTCGAGCCGCGCGACCTCGCGATCGATTTCGTCCTGTAGGCCGTCCAGCGAGAGGAATGAGTAGGGTGGCGGTTCGGCCAGGCCCTTGGCGCGCAGGGTTTTCAGCTCCTGCTCCGCCGCGCTCTTGGCCGCCGTCAGCTCCGCCTGCTGCTGCAGCGCCGCGGACTGCTGACCGTAGAGCAGGTCGATGCGCTGGAGCAGCTCGAGCGCTTTGGCCAAGTCATCTGGCGCCGCTGTCTGGCGGCCGCGCAACTCTTCCACCTCGCCTGCCAGCGCCGCCCGCTTTGCGCTGATCTCGTCGCTCTGGGTGACGGTCGGTGTGGCGCCGGGGGCCGCGTCAGGAGATGCGGGTGCGGCCTCCTGCGCCCGCGCCGCGGGCCTTGCACAGACGAGAACCAGCAGTGACGCTGCCAACAGCCGGCCGTGCCAGGCGGGTCGGGAAATCGAACGCATCCCCATAAAACCAAGTGACGCTAGCATGGCAGTCCGCGGGCGGAAAGCGAAAGAAAGAGCAAGAGTCGGGTCTTCACTCGTCCGCCATGGGGCGCAATCTCACCGTTCGCCCGCCGCCACACCGCCACCGCCCGCCTCCCGCTCGGATTCTTGTCGTGGCGCGAAGATTTTCCGGCTTCCTCTCCTTCCAGGAGAGGAATGAGCACGAAGATCACGAAGGTTCCGATCGGAACCCACTGTCGTGAGGTTGTGAAAGACCTTGTCCCGAAATGGGTTTGGGGTTCTTGCTCTTTCCTTCGTGCTCTTCGTGCGCTCCGTGGTTCAGGTGCTTGCCGTGTTCCGAGGAGTGCACATCAACCGCGCGCGCCACGGCGACCGACTTGGGCACGGCGTCGCTCGCGCGTCGGCTGCATGCGCCGGTTCGGCCGCGCCGATTCGCGAGCCTCCAGCCATCGCTTCAACGAACGCTGAGCCTCACCCGAGGCCCGGCCCGCGAGCAACGCTTCCACGCTGATGTCCTCATCGAGGTCGGGCCAGTGGATGCCCACGCCGCGACCAATCAGGTGCCAACGCTTCCGCTCCGGCCGAGTGCCATGAAGGAGGCGCGGGTACCAGGCCAGCGGGACGACTACGGTTCGACCGTCCACGAGGTCGACGGAAAGCTCGTCGTCCGTCACCGTGACATGAAGCGCTCGTACCTCCTGACGCTCAATCAATGAACTAGTCATTCCAACTCCTCAGCAAGCGCTCGCGATTCCGAACGTCGAGCCGCTGAATCCGCTGAATCTCGACTCGCCGGAACCCACCGCTGCGCTGCAGGCGCACCGGGTCAAGCCAGAACTTCGCGACGCAATCGTCACGTTCCACATGGACATGGGCTGGCTCATCACGATCCCCAGCATAGAAGAGGAGGCGGTACGGGCCAAGGCGCAAAACGGTCGGCACGCGCTGAGCCCACCCGAAGTCGCCCCGTCCGTCAAGAGCGGGCCGCCAACGCGCCAGTCGCCCTGAATTTCAGCTTGGTTTCAAATGACTCTGCGCGCTTACGCCGGGCGACCCGGCACAACAACACATTGCATAGTTCGGCGACCTTATCCGTCGGTTCCTCTAGAGTTCCTGAACCGCCAAGCGCTCGCAGGGCATCGAGGAGGGGGCCGAACCAACGCAAAAACTGTGTGCCCTCCTTCTTGACCGTCATTCAGTATTCCCCAGGTGCAGCATCACCAGCCGAACGCAGTGTTCACGCGCGCGCATCCTTTTGCGAGCGGCGTGGAACGGCATGTTCGGCCTGGCTCACCAGATCCGCCAACGTCGCGTATCACAGCGTCGAACCGCCGATTGGCAAGTGAGCGCTGCGGGTACCGCAACCCAGCCCGCTGAGCGTTCAGGCTCGTGTTGAACATCTCGATGACCCGTGCCTTTGTCCAGCGCTTGTCGACTGTGAGCGGCGAAATCACGCTCATTCCAGGATGGAACGCCCACCCTTTGCCGGTGGCATCGACCATCGCGAAGACATCGCCTGTCGGAATGTCCCGCTTGGTCAACCGGCGTTCAAATTCTTGGAGATTCTTTCCCGCCACGAGCTCCCCTCTCAAGTCGCAAATGATCGGGAAGCGAGGCCGACGGAAGGCATATCTGAGTTCGCCCATCGCTGGTTAGTACCATGAAGACACACAGAATCAGAGCCGCGGCGCCACGCCTTGGGGAATGCGCCCGCCAAACGGCCTCGAGCTGAGCGGCGCAGCGCAGCTGCATCGTACATGAAATCGCGCTGAGGCTGCGTCCGCTCCAGCGAGTTAGGCAGCCGCCCCATCGGACCGTGAGATCCGCTGCCTGAAGACGTAGATCGCCCACCCTAGCGTTTCCCGCCCCCAGCGCAGGTATACGAACCTTTCCCTGTCGACCCGGTCGACGATTTCCCGCAGATCCGGATCGCCAGGGTGGGCGCGCGCGTACTCAGAAACTGAGTACCACTGGAGACCCTCGTACCGGTCCCAGTCATCCTTGTTGCTCACAAGAGTGTACGCGAGTTCAAGTCCCCGCTCCTCCCCAGCGGCGGCGTTTTCCGCGTGAGTGGCGAAGCTAGCGCGGGCGACGTCGGATGCCTTGAGGTACTCTTCGGCCGGTTCCTGGAGCCAGAACGGTTCTCCAACGACGATCCACCCGCCCGGAGCGACGAAGCGGTTCAGGGCGTCGAGAGTCGCACCATGACCACCGAAGACCCAGCTGGCTCCAATACACGAAGCGAGCGCGAGGCTCCGTGGGGCATCCGGCACGAATGCAGCTCCGTCCATCTCCTGGAAGACGACTTCAGACTGCGGTACTCGGACCTTGAGCCTTGCCCGG
>Ga0316622_100000065_pt1 | contig 45781 bp, 62 predicted proteins | sample OWC_Aug_OW2_C1_D_FD_207646 | JGI IMG/M metagenome (GOLD analysis project Ga0316622, IMG submission 207646) | Wetland soil microbial communities from Old Woman Creek delta, Ohio, United States - OWC_Aug_OW2_C1_D5_C | ecosystem: Environmental > Terrestrial > Soil > Wetlands | place: USA: Ohio... | reverse complement strand
AGCCGCCGAAACCGCCCACCAAGGAGTCCTGACGTGGCAACCATCCAGGAAACGCTGGCGCAGGTTCGCGCGAAGTACGGTCCTGCTCCCACCCGCGACGAATGCGGAGCGATCTGCAACGAGACGGCGTACTGGCACCGGAACGATCCGGAAGCCTGGGGCGTGAACCAGAAGACGGGCGGCGCGTACTCCACCCGGTACGACGGACAGCGCATCGCGTCGGACATCATCCAGAGTGGCGCGACGAAGGAAGCCTACGACTGCTTGGTCGCCGCCGGCGACGGTGGCCCGGCGACTCCGGCGTGGAACCCCGTGGGCCAGATCACGGATCCGGCGCGGCCCTGGATCGCCCCGATTCCGCCCCAGGGCAACCCGCCCGATCCGCCCGATCCTCCAGACCCGCCCGTGCCGGGCGACTGCCCGTGCAAAGAGGAGTTGGCGGTCATCAAGTCGGAGATCAACGCCCTGGCGCAGGCGATTGTGGCCCTGTCGAACCAACTGGCGCTGGAGTCGGCGGAGTTGGAAGCTCTCGCGCGCGTCGGACGGACCTTCCAGTTCCGGATCTTCGGCGTTTCGGGCAACGGCAGTGTCAACTCCGTGCCCTGAGCGCCTGACGGAGCTTGAGGCGCGTGTCACGGCTCTGGAAACGGTGCTGTTTCGTTTTCTCGGGGCGCAAGCCGTGGCGCTGGCCCCTACGCTGGCACATGTCAAGGATCTTGTAGGGCATGGACCTCAACGAACTGAACCGGATACGCCGCTCGCGCCCTGTCAAGCCTGCGGCGGCACCGGCTGCGCCTGTTCCGTCTCAAGTAGCTGAAGCCGTCGCCAAGGCGGATAGCCTGGCGCCGATGCAGCTTCTGGGCGACGACCAGGCGCAGAAGGCGGCGCTGGCGTTGCGCGTCTCGGGCTACACCATCCAGGAGATTGCGGCGGAACTCGGGTCGTCCATCAGCGTCGTGCGGCGCCTGCTCAAGGCGTCTGAACCCAAGCGCAAGGTGTTGGAGGATCTGATCGACGGGCGCGCGGTGCCGGCGGCGATTGACAACCTCATCACGGGGCTGGAGTCGGGCGACAAGGACTACACGCTGGAAACGCTGAAGGGGCGCGGGTTGCTCGTCAAGCACTCGCATCAGGACGGCCAGGCGCCCAAGTCGGCGTTCCAGTTCAACATCGTCGTGGAACATCCGAAAGACGGGCACCTCGAACCTCTGCTTGGGTCGGTGGTTGGGGAGCCGCGTGAACTGGAGGCAGCGCGTGAAGATCGCCGTGGCGACGATTGAGGTGCCGGGGCGCGGCCCCGTGCCGGTGTTCCAGCCGCATGAGTTGGCGGCGATTGAGGCGGCGATGATCCGCTTCAACAATGGGCAGGAGCCTGACCAGGCGACCGCAGACGCCTGTGTCGCGGCCCTGGCGGAAGCGCGACTGATGGGCATTGGCCTGCGGTACGTCCTGGAAGGGAAGTCCGCCGTGGGGTTCTCTGAGGAAGACGGGTTGCTGTTCGCCGGCGGCATGACGGGCACCATGCGGGTCCAGCCGGAGGGGAATGCGTGACCCCCACCCGTCCGCCGTCTGTGGGCGGTGCGGCGCCATCGTGCTAACCTGTCACTGCACGCGAGACGTGCATTCCCCGCGCGTCGTCGTGTACTGTGACTGGTGCGACAGGAACGGACATGGCGAGTTGGCACGACAAAGATCCGGATCTCAAGAACGAGACGAGCGGATCAGAGAATCGTCCTAGCGCGGCGAAGCGCGGCTACGACCGGCGCTGGCGCAAAGCTCGCGCCGCCCACCTCAAGCGTCTCGGCGTCAAGAACACCAAGAACGTCTCTATCGATCACGTCTCGCCCCACAAAGGCGATCAGGAGAAGTTTGCCGACAAGAGCAACTGGCGGGTGATGTCCACGCGCGCACACAACCGAAAGGCGGCGCGGGAGTAATGTTTGATCTCATTTGTCACCACGTCGGGATTCTGACCATCGGCATCGTGGCCGGATTGGTCCTGCACGCCACGCTGATGCAAGTGGTCAGGTCGCGCGCGAAGTGATCGGAGGGGGCCATGCCGCCGCCTGTGACGGTGCCATCGTGCGGGACGTGTAAGTTCTGGGTGAAGGAGAACGGCTACGGTCAGTGCCATCGGCACGCGCCGATCCCGTTCCTGGGCGTCAGTTGCCAGTCGGCGCATGAACACTGCGAGGCCGATGCGGTGTACCCGCGCACGCCGGCAGACGAGTGGTGCGGAGAGTGGGTCAAGGTGTAGATGCTCACCTGGATCCGGAATCAGACGTACTTGTGGCAGACTAACCTGGCAGAACAGTGGAGGTATCTCATGGCGACGATTCAGCAGTTCGAGGATGCGATTGCGGCGATCAACACGGCGACGAACGAGGTCGCGGCGGAAGTGGCGAAGCTGAAGGACATCATCGCGGGCGGCGGCTTGCTGCCGGCGGAGGAAGCCACGGTCCTGGCCTCGCTGACGGAGATCGAAGCGAAGCTGAAGGCGATTGCGGCGCCGCCCGCGCCGCCCGCGTGATCGGAGTTCGCTGATGCCGTTCAAGAGCAAAGCCCAGAAGGGCTGGATGTACGCCAACGAGCCGGAGATGGCGGAACGCTGGGAGAAGGAAACCCCCAAGGGCAAGCTGCCGGCGAAGGCGAAGTCCAGTCTGAAGAAGGCGTCGAAGAAAGCGTGCGGCTAAGATGCCGGTCATGCTGAAGCGGGGCGCCGTCCAAACCGGCGTCCCGTGGCTCGATGCGCTCAATTCTCCGGAGCCGGAACAGGCTCCGCTCCCGCCTGATGCCTCGCTATGGCAACGTGCCAAGCGTGGCCTCTCTGACGCCATGAGCGATCCTGGCGGAGAGATCATTGGCATGGCGAACCCGATGGAGGTCGCCAGTCTCGCGCCCGTGGCGATCTCCCTGGTGCGACGTGCCGGGCCAAAGGTCTTGCGATCCAAGCTGACGATGGAGATCCCTGAAGGGATCACTGACGCCGCGCGCAAGGGGTTGGGCTACGTCCAGGATGCGCTGTATCAACTCGCGGAGTCGCATCCTCGCACGATGAGTCACTTCCGCAAGGTGACGGCGCGAGGCGCAGAGGCGAATCCGTATCTCGGCGGCGGCGGAGAGGTGGCAACGGCGCACTTCGATCCGCGCGGCCTGGAATACACCGTTCGCAACAAGGGACTCCAGCAGGCGAAGGATCGGGCCACGGCGGCGGGCGGCGCCTTTGACCTGAACTTCAACCCAGAGAAGATCGCGCAGTCTGTCACAGATCTACCAACGGCTATGCGCCTGGTGGGGCATGAAGTGGGTGGTCATGCCGTGCAGAATCTGTCGGATCCGTCTCGCGCGCACAGTGCTTACGAAGCTCTCACCAAGAGCCACGGGTATCGGAGCCGCCTCACTGGTCGGATGACGCATCCTTCGGAGATCCTGTCGGAGTCTGCGGGGTGGAAGCGTGCGGGACGAACTCCGGAATGGGGCAGCGGCGTGACACCGTTTGTCTCCAAGAGCGACTTCCGCGATGCGTCGTTGCGCCAACTCGTGACGCGCGAGAACCCCGTCGAGGAAGCGCGCCGCGCGTGGAAGGTGGCGCGCGAAGCGATTGATCGCAAGGGTGTGCCGACTGGTGGCTGGACTCCGACACGCTGATGCCCAAGATCCTCACGCCTCCAGGTGTTGAGCAACCGGATTGGTCATTCGTGACCGATCCGTCCAGCTACGATCACTGGTGGACGTTCGCCCGCCGCGCGCTCGACAACATCTCGCGGATGGATCCGATTGGATTGGGACCATCGGAACTGGCGGCGCCGGCAGCGATGGCGACGGACGCGAGTCTGGCGGCGAGTCGGCTGGCGCGTGCGCTGGCGCGCAAGCCACAGGGTATTGAATCTGGACTCAAGACGGTCGCTGGAGGGTATGCCCTGCGCTCGCCAGTGGCTGCCAAGCTCGAAGATGCGTTGGAGGTTGCGCGTCGTCGCCCAGCGGAATGGGATCTGACGCGCCGGTTCATGCCTGCCGTGGGAGGCAACCTGGACGAACTCGAAAAAGTGGCGCGCGTCTACGGCGCGACGAGTCCTGGGACGCAGTTTGTGCAGTCAGGGCAGGAGTCCGCTTCCATCCTTGGGCGCGGCGTTGACGATCTCACGCCGGAAGCGATGCACGAGATGGGCATTGGCATGGTTGGCTCCAAGCTGCCCAACGTAAAGCGGGCGTTTGCGGGTCAGCCGTTGCTGACCGGCGGGCACAAGATGAAGCCGGAAGCCCTGGCCCAGCAGATGATGGGACGGGATCAGTTGGCGCTGGATCGGTACTGGCTCCAGTTGCTCGGACTTGATCCAGCCCTGACGCTGGAACGCCAGCTTCCGCAGATTCGGGCATACATGGTCGGGAACGAAGGACGCGCCCTGTCGAACGGCGAGTTGTATCGCCGGCTGGAAGACGCGACGTTGGGCACGCTCCGTCGCATCGTCGGACGACCTTACCAACCAGGACAAACTCCAGCCGATGTGTGGGAGGGGTTGCGCGGCGCAAAAGGCGAACCCTACTACGGTGGTATCGGGGACATCTTCGAGCGCGCCGGGTTGATGGAACCTGGAGCGATGCTTGATCCCGGTCGCTGGAGGGCGGTCGCCCAAGAAGGATTGTTCCGCAAGGCAGCCAAACCGCGATGAGCCGGTTGACGCGCGCGAACGCTCAGACCAGCATTCGCATCCTCCACAACCCTTACCAGCAAGCGTTCCTCCAGGCGCGGCGGCAACGGCTGGCCGATGGCACCCGCGCGTTTCAGCGGCTCGCGTTGATCGCGGGCCGGCGCGGCGGAAAGACGTTCGTCGGCGGCATCAGTGCGGTGGAGGAGTCTGCCGTCCCGCGCACGGTTGGCTGGTGCGTGGCGCCGACGTATGGCGATCTGCACGACTACGTGATTCCCGCCGTCCTGCGGATCATGCCGCGTGAGGCGATTGAGGACTGGTCGGAGCAGCATTTCGAGTTGAAACTGAAAAACGGCAGCCTGATCCAGTTCCGGTCAGGCGAGGATCCGGAGCGGATGCGCGGTCCCTCGCTCGACTGGGCCTGGCTCGACGAGTGCCGGAAGATGCGCCAGGTCGTCTGGGATACTCTGCGCCCCGCGTTGGCGGACAAGCGTGGCGTCTCCTGGTTCACCACGTCGCCCAACGGCTTCGACTGGCTCTACCACACCGTCTACAAACGGGCGCAGCCCGGCCCGCATCAGACGCGCGGCTACTGGGCGGTGCGCTACAAGACCATCGACAACCCCGCGATTCCGAAAGAGGAAGTGGACGAGGCGCGGGCCACGATGGACCCGTTGTGGTTCAAGCAGGAGTTCGAGGCGGAGTTTGTCAGCTTCGAGGGGGCGATCTATGGCGACAAGATCGAGCAGGCGATTCTCCACAACGACAACGAGGTACGTGCCGTCCTACCGTCCTGGCCCGATCCGGATCCTCGACACCCCCTGGTGGTTGGCATGGATCCCGGCGCGGATCATCCCTTTGCGGCTGTTGCGCTGGTGGCGGCGCCGCAAGGGCTGGTGTGCATCAAGGAATATTCCAAGCGGATGGCGTCCGTCGCAGAACATGCAGTCGCTGTTCGCAGCCTCGGGGTCGGCTATGCGGACATCCGCTACGGGATCGACCGGAGCGCCGCCCAGGTCCAGATCGAACTCGCGCAACACGGCATCTCTGCGTCTGCTGCCGAAAACCAAGTCTGGGCCGGCATCCAGCGGATCCTCTCCTGGCTCAAGATCGGACGGCTGAAGATCGTCGAGTCCGCCTGCCCGTTGCTGGTGCAGCAACTGCGGTCGTATCGGTGGAAGGACACCAGCAACAAGGCGACGGGCGAGAAGGGGCGCGAAACGCCCTTCAAGCTCGACGACGATCTGTGCGATGCGTTGCGGTATGCGGTGATGACCTGGCCGGAGCTTCCGATGGAGCCGGTGCTGGTCGCCGGGCGGACAGCGGACCAGGTGCCGGATGATGCCCGCTGGGCCTGGGAACGGGAGCGGCGGCTGTCTCGGGATCCCTCTGAGCTAGAATGGTCCCCGGACAGTGTGCCCACGGGCGACATGTTCGAGTGGTGACGCGGGGTAGCTCAGAGGTAGAGCAGCGGACTCATAACCCGCCGGTCGCAGGTTCGAGTCCTGCCCCCGCACCCAATCTGGAGGCGACATGTGGGTTCCTAAGTGGGTGGTGCAGTCGTGGCAAGCGCACTCCGATCAGGGGAGCTTGCGGAGTCTGATCGCGGAGAACAATGTCCTGCGCGGCAGGAACCTGGAACTGGAGAAGCGTGCCGTGGCCGCAGAGATTACGAACGACTGGCTTCGCGCGCGATTGAACCAGGTGGAAGCGGAACGATCCATCCTGCTCTCGAAGCAGGTTGGCGTGCCGTTCGGTGCCCCCGTGATTCACACGGCGGCGCCGCCGTTCGAGGGTGAGGGCATTCCCTCCATCGGTGATGAGCTTTCCTTCGATGACATTGGCGACGAGAAGGCGCGTCAACTGGGGATGGAGCCATGAAGTGAGGCACGAAGATGTCTGACATCCCGATCACACCGGCACCGTCCGCTGGCGGAGAAGGCGATCCGGCTGGCCTCGACGACGGGATCGCTTCGCTGTTTGGCGAGCAGAAGAAAGCCGTCGATCCGTTCGGTAACGACCGGACGTTGCTCGATGTGATGGAGGAGTGCAAGAAGGAAGCCCTGGAAGGTCGCTGGGTCTTCGAGCGCAACTGGTGGCGCAACCTGCTGTACGTCCTGGGACGGCAGTGGATCTACTACGACAAGAAGCGCGGCCAGTGGTCAGACAAGCGGATGGCCCAGTGGATTCCGCGCCCCGTGACCAACAAGTTCGCGGAAGCGACGGAAGCTCTCCTGGCGATGATGTCCAGTATCAATCTCCAGGTCTACGCGCGCCCGGTCGGCACGGGCACCCCCAACGTCGCGGCGGCGGAGGTGGCGGACGAGATCGAGCCGTTCATCGGCGCGGAGCATCGGATCGAGGAGCAATGGCGACTCGCAGACTTCTGGGCGATCATCACGGGCAACTCGTTCCTTCATCCGTACTGGGATCCGCAGGCGGCGGAAGGCGAGATCCTGGTGCCCTTCGAGCAGTGCCAGGCGTGCCAGGAAGTGTCCAGCCCGCAGGAGATCATGGGCGCCGGCCAGGTCTGCCCCAAGTGCGGCTCGCCCATGCTGGGCCAAGCGTTCGATCCCACGGGCGCGATGATCGGGGAAACGCTGAACACGGGGCGCGGGCGGACGGAAGGACTGTCCCCATTCGAGGTTGCCTTTCCCACGGCGTACAAGCAGTTCGACGAACTCCCGTACTTGATCCGGATGCGCTTTCGCCCGGAACGCTGGTACAAGGACACGATGCCGGAGCTTCACAAGAAGCTGAAGTTCCAGGACGCGCCGACTGAGCGGTCCCTGCAACTGCTCCGGGCGCTGGCGAACCAAACGGACAACTCTGGCCTGCTGTCCACCTTCGGCTTCGGGGGCGCCCAGGAGCCGCATTCGTCAGGGATCCCCGAATACGAACTCTGGCTGAAGCCCACCCGTCAATTTCCTGACGGGCTGTTCTTGCGCGTGGCCGGCGAAGGCAGCGGCGCGACGGTGGTGCGTGGCGAGGGCAGCGATCCGGGTGCCCTGCCCTACCATGATCGGGCTGGCAACCCCCTGTTCAACTGGGTTCACCTCCCCTTCCACATGGTTGGCGGGCGGATCTGGGCGCGATCCCCTCTGGATCTGTGCGTCCAGAAGCAGGATCAGATCAACCAACTGGACTCCCTGATGCAACTGGGGGTCCAGCGCATGTCCAACCCGGTCTGGCTGAAGCCGAAAGGGGCGGAGATCCGCAGTTTCACGGGCGCGCCGGGCCTGGTGGTCGAGTACAACCCGCTCGCCGCCGGCGGGAACGCGAAACCGGAGAAGGTGGAAGGCTCGAACATGCCGGCCACGCTGTTCCAGCTTCGCACCCAGTACATTCAGGACTTCGAGCAGTTGGCCGGCACCCTGGACGTGCTGAAAGGCAACGCGCCGACTGGCGTGGAAGCCTTTTCGACGCTGCAACTGCTCGTCGAACGTGCCCAAAGCCGGTTTTCGACCGTCTTCAAGGAACGCGGGGAGGCGTACCGGCGCTGGTACACGATGGCGCTGGAGTTGGAACGTGAGTTTGGCCCGACTGAGCGGGTGATGTCCGTCACCAAGCCCAATTCTGGCTACACGTTCAAGCATTTCGAGAAAGCGAACCTCCAGGGGGCCATCGAGATCCTGGTAGAAGACGGATCGCAGGCGCCCAAGACGAATCTGGGCCGTCGCGCCGCTATCGAACACGCCAACCAGCTTGGGTTGCTCAATCCCAAGGATCCGGAGCAGCAATACGCCATCCTGAAGGGCTTTGGGCTGTCAGATCTGGTCCCCAGCCTCGATTTCGACGTGAAAAGTGCCTTGGCAGAGCAGGACGCCTTCGAGGAGTGGGTCACAGCCAACCAGCAGCAGATGCCGATGGTCGGCATGGCGATCCAGCAGTGGCAGGGGCAGATGATGCAGTGGGCGCAGGGTTCCCAGCAGCTACTTCAGCAGGGGATGCCGATGCCACAGAAGCCCACACTGCCGCCGATCACCCCATTCCAGCACAAGCTCTATCACAACCCGCTGGTGCATTTCGCGGAACACCGAAAGTGGGCCAACTCCGACCGGGCGAAGGAGATCTTCGCGCAGTTCCCGTTCTTGGAAGTCGCGTTCTTGCAGCATTTGGAGGAAACCAAGGCTGTCGGGATGCGGGACATGCAGCAGCAAGCCGCCGCCCAGGCGCCGCCCAAGCGTGGCGGCGCGATGGAGCGTTCCAATCACGAGAGTGGCAACCCCGCTGACGAGCCACATGGGAACAACGACGAGACACCCCAGAACAGAGGACCAGAGTAACCAGATCCCTTGCAATCACCTCTCCTTCGAGGAGTGGGGTGATGTGCGCTTCTGTAACATGTGTGGGCGGACGCTGGACAGGAACAATGTCCCGCTGGTACAGCGTCCACGCTGGCCGGCTGTCCGTCCCCTCTCTGACTTCAGGAAACCGTCAAGATATTGACAATGTGAGACGCTTCCGCGCATAGTCTGACGAACCGCTCCCGCAGACCCAACTGCGTCACCAAGGGGAGGAGATGGTATGTCAGACACGTTCGACGGGTACGATCCTCAGCCGGGCGCACAGTCGGACTCGCCCACCGGCACCCAGCAAGATCCGTCGTCGCAGACTCAACCCTCGCCTGCCGGTGCGGAAACCGGCGAGTCTGCCGGCCAGCCAGGCAACGACGGGATGATCCCACGGCATCGCTTTCAGGAAGTGATCGAAGCGCGGCGCCAGTGGGAGCAGTCGGCTCGGCAGATCTGGGAACAGAACCAGCAGTTGCAGCGCGAACTCCAGGAACTCCGGGGAGGTCGGCAGCAAGGGCAGGCCCAGGCGCCAGTCGATGAGAACGCCAAGCGGATCCGCGAGCAGTTGCTGGAGGTCGTTCCTGAACTCAAGCAGATGCTGGAACTCGCGGGTCGCGCGGACGAACTCCGTTCCGCCGCAGAGATGGTCCCCACCGTGCGCCAGATGGAGGCGCAGGTGTACGACAATCTCGGCGCGCAAGCGGTGCGGACGCTGGATACGGCGATCAACGCGACGTTCAAGGGCATCCAGTTGGAGAACGAAGATCGACGGGCATTCCACGTCGCCTTCATCGACTACCTGGACAACGTGCCCCAAGCCCGGCAACGGTACATGTCGGGCGACATGAGCATCGCTACCGAATGGTGGGCGAATCGGCAGAAGCGGATGTTCGATCCGTTCCGTCGCCAGGCCACCGTGAACCCGCGCGAGTCCGCGCAGCGGGTGTCTCGGCTCCCCAAGGCGGGGCCAGGCACCCAGACGCTCGGGCAAGGCGGGCCAGGGAAGCCCAAGACGGAAGACGAACTTCACGAAGCTGCCTTCGACGCCCTGATGTCCCGCATGAATCAGGGCTGACGGAGACGGAACAATGGGAGCGGACACACAGCAGATTGACGGCATCCTCAAGGACTTCTACGAGGATTACGTCTCGGAGCAAGTCAACAATCGCAACCCCCTGAAGGATCTGTTCAAGTTCGAGACGCAGGGGTTCAGCGGGCGTGAGGTCGTCTACACGGCGCACGTCTCGCGCAACGTCTCTCCGATGTTCGTCGGGGAGGACTCGGCGTTCGCGGATGCCGGCGCGCAGGGACACGTCCAGGTGCGGATCTCGCAGCGCAAGCTGATGGCGCGGATTCGGCTGACTTCGGAGGCGATCTCCGATTCGATGTCGAGCAAGGGTGCCTTCAAGCAGGCGAAGCGCGACGAGATGCAGGGTCTGATCAAGGACATCGCGCGGCGCGAGGAGTACGCCCTGGCGACGGACGGGCGCGGCGTCCTCTGCCTGGTGGACGACGCTTCGCCCACCGGCGGAGCGACGATGACGGTCGATGCCCCTGGCGGGATCACCGGCGACAACTTCGGCAACCGATTCATCATCCCTGGGATGTGGATCGGCTTCGTCAACCCGACAACGGGTGCCCTGCGGGCCGACATCCTCAAGGTGCTGTCCTGCTCCTCGGATGGCACCTCGATCACCATGTCGGGCACCCCCACCGTGGCGGCGGACAACGACTACATCGTCCAGGTCGCCAGTTCGAGCGTGACGGACATCCTGGACACCAGCTACGAACACGCCTTCTGGGGGCTGATGGCGCTGGTGGACGACGGCACGTATCGCGGCAACTACTTCGGCGTGGATCGCGCGACGTATGGCAACTTCAACGCCTACGTCAAGGCGTCCACGGGTGCCCTCTCGGTCGATCTGCTCCAGTCCGTCTCGGACGTGTTGGATCAGAAGCTCGGCGCGAAGGTGGACATCCTGGTCGGGCACCACTCGGTTCGCCGGGTGTACCTGAACATCATGGCGAGCGACCGGCGCTACACGGCGGGCACGCTTCAGCGTCCCGACGCTGGCACCGTCGCCTTCCAGCAAGGGGACATCACCGTGGGCGAAGTGCCCTTCAAGGTGATCCGGGACTTCCCCCTCGACACACTCATGCTGCTCGACAAGGCCAACTCGGGCTGGATCTGCTACGAGTCGGAGCCGGGCAAGTGGGTGGACGAGGACGGACAGATCCTGACCCGCATCGGCTCGGGTTCGACGGGGCGTGACGCCTTCGAGGCGTGGTATCGCATCCGCAAGCAGTACCACTGCCGTTACCCGGCGTACAACGCTCGACTGGACGGCATCACGGGCACCTCGCTCGTCGTCGTCCGTGCGGAGTAACTGACGCGGGGGCGGGGCAACCCGCCCCCGGTTAGTTGGGGACAGGACGCATATGAATCAGCATTTCGCCAGCGGCTTCGTGCGAGTGGGCAATCGGTCGGACAAGGACATCACCGTCACCTACGACGGCAGAAGTTGCGTCGTGCCGGCCAACGGCACGGCGTTCATGTCGCCCGCCGCCGCGCAGAAGGCGATCTTCCAGGCGCGCATCATGGGGACGGAGAACCCCTACAATCCGGAGCAGTTCGAGAGCTACCTGTGGGTCGAAGGCTGGAACCTCCCGACCGACAAGGTGAAGTACGACCAGTCGAAGCAGGAATGTCTCGACCGGAAGCAACTGCCGCCGGATCGGCAGAAGGTCACGTCCGTTCAGCACACTGGCGTGCGGCCCGAATTGGCCGGCGCCGGCATGGGGGCCGGAGAGGGGGGCGGGGTCGTCTTCGCCAATCCTGCCGGAACAAAGTGACGAACTGGCTGGCGCCGCGCAACCCGTGGAACTTGCCGGCGCCTCCGGACTGGCTGTTGCGTGACGTGGCAGCCTACGACCGGGAACTGGTGCTGATGCCAGGCGTGCAAGAACCCGTCTACCGGCTGATGCGGCGGAGTGCCGCCGCGAAGCGGCTGACGGCAGTCAACACCGACTCGGAATTGGCGACGGCACTGCAACACGGGCTGGTGCCCGTGACGAGCATCCTGCGGAACCCCAACTGGTACGAACTGCTCCAGTGGCTCCGCGATCACGACATTTGGGCAGCGGGCGGTCCAGAGGCCGCAGATGCGAAACTTGTCGAGATGGAGCGCCGCCAGGAGATAGAATTGGCGGCGAAGGAAGCGGACGATCTGGAGCAGATCGGGTCGTCAGCGTGGTTCGCCAAGCAGCTTCGTGCCGGTGAAGCGACCTTCGTGCAGGAAGGCAGTAAGTCAACGAGCTAGGCTTTCGGGCTGCACCCTGTCCCTAGCGTAAGGAGTTACGACAATGGCAGCATTCACGACAGAAGCGGCAGTCAAGGTCAAGCAAAAGGTGCTGGCGGAGATCCGCAAGGCACACGTCCAGGGGTTCCTCAAGACGCTGTTCAGCTACCTGGCGCAGCACAAGGGCAACCCGGACCTCGGGTTCATCAACATCGGCACCGTCACGTCGGCCTCGACGTACACCACGGCTCTGACGGGCACCCTCTACGGGCTGATCCTGAAGAATCTCGACTCGACGGCAGCCTACGTCAAGGTCGATCACACGGCGTCCGTGGCGGCGACCAGTCCGACGCAGATCCATCACCTCCCGGCCTCGCAGCAGATGGTGGTGGCGTTCCCCGATGGGCTGTCGCTGGCCTACGGCTTCGGCATTCGCGCCGACACGACGGCGGCGACGGCAGCCGCGCCCACGACTGGCGTGTGGGCAGTCGCAATCGTCGGCTGACGCCGGCGAGGCATGACCGGGTGGGGGCGCCCTGTCCCCCGCTTCCACCTGGTCCTCTGTTCTGCGGGGGCGGGGTGGTAGCAACCAAATGGCGATTCGTTCCAAGAACATCGATCCGACCAACACCGTCAACGAGTTCGCGCAGCAGATCATCCCGTTGCACTTCGAGGTGGTCAACGCGGACCTGGCTCTCGCATCGGCCAGCGTGGGCAAGGTGCGGATGCCCTGGGCTGGCAAGATTCTGTCGGCCTACGCGAACTACTCCACGTCCAGCGGCTCGGTGGACATTGCGCTGGCGAAGAACGCAGCGGCGATCTCGGATGTCGTCACCAGCGGCAGCAACACTCTGACGCTGACCTCGGCAACATTCGCGGCAGGCGACTACCTGGAATTGCTCGTGACGACAGCGAGCAACGAGTACGCCTTCGGGGATGTGACCGTCTGTGTGCGTCCGTACCTGGGTGTGGCGGAGCGAGTCGCGGCCAGCTTGGGCGAACTGTAAAGGGGGTGTGAGATGGGTTACGGCTACAACCCGCGCGCCCTCTTTCCCAGCTTCTCCAAGACGATCTCGGTGTCGTCTGGGAGCGCATCGACGACGGCTTCAACGCTGGTCGCCGGCGTGACGGGCTGGACGATCTACGTGACGAACATCGAGGTGTCGGTCACGCAAGACGGCGCGACGGCACTCAAGGTGCAAGACTCCACAGGGTCGGTGATCTTCGTACACGTTGTCTCGCCTGGCCTGGTTCGCCAGTCGGCGGACTTTGGCGAGAACGGGATCGCGTGTACAGAGGGTTACGGGCTTCAGTACGTCAACACGACGGCAGCCACGGCATTCGCGTGCAAGGCTGTGGTCGAAGGCTACATGCGGCAAACGTCGCCGGTGACGGTGGCGGCGCATCAATCGGGCGTGATGCCCTGACGGAGGCTGACGTGCCCGGCCCTGTTTTCTTGCTTCAGATCGTCTCCCCGGAAGGTGAGGTGGCTCGCTTTCCGGGGGGTGGTCTTCTGGAACGCAACCTGATCGACGACATCGTGATGCTCACGTCCAGGCGGCTGTCCTGGTGGAACACCAAGCGGAGCGTCGAACAGGCTGTCCGTGATGCGACGGCGGAAGCCATCCTTGCGCTGAAGCGGGAGACGGTCGGGATCGTCATGCGCTGACGATCCGATGGACGGCTATCCGCCTTTCGCTAATCTCGTCTACGACGCCGGGACGATGAGTTGGGTCCGGATGACCCAGCCCCTCGTCGATTCGCTGACCAGCAACCTCTACCTGGCAGTGGATGGTGTCGAAGGTCTGCTCACCGACATCAAGGCGCAAAACGCGGCGAACCTCGACGGGGCGCCGCGTGATGCGTTCTCCCGCTGGCGCGTGTCCGATCCGGTGACGATGTTCGATGCCTCATTCGAGTACGGCATCGATCCCGACCAGTTCGAGACGGTCACGGCCAGCACGGGGTCGGTGACGCACTCCACGGCTTCAGGCGTCGTTCTCCTCCAGGCGGCTGCCTACGCCAACTCCACGGCGATGCTGGTGTCGCGCCAGTACCATCGGTATCAGCCTGGCAAGAGTCAAATGGTGGTCCTGACCGGGCGCATCGGCACAGCCGTGGCCGGCGCGACGAAGCGGATGGGCTACTTCGAGGTGAACGACGGGATCTACCTGGAGCAGGAAGGCACCAACGGGCTGTACTGGGTGCGCCGGGACTCCACTAGCGGGTCGGTGGTCAACAATCGAGTCGCCCAGGGGGACTGGAACCTCGATCCGCTGAACGGCAATGGACCGTCTGGCCTGACGCTGGACGTGACCTCCACCAACATCATCTTCATCGATCTCCAGTGGCTCGGCGTCGGGCGCGTGCGGTGCGGGTTCGACATTGATGGCGTCGTCGTCTACGCCCATGAGTTCCTGAACGCCAACCGGGGCCAGGTGCGGCCCTACATGAAGACGGCGAACCTGCCTGTGGCCTGGGAGATCGTGGGCGGCGGGACGCTGGCGTCTACAGAGGCGATCTGCTGCACGGTGATCTCTGAAGGCGGGTTCGAGGAGAGCCGTGGCGAAAGCTGTGCGGCGTCCGCCACAACCGGGCGCACCGTGGGCACCAGGCGCGCGTTGCTGTCCATCCGTCCCAAGGCGACGTTGGGCGGGCTGGTCAATCGGTCCCTGGTGCTGCCGACTGACTTCTCGCTTGTCTCCACCGGCACCAACATCGTCACCCTGATCGAACTCGTCTACAACCCGACGTTCACGGGGACGCCTACCTGGTCCAGTGCCAGCGCAGAGTCGTCGGTGGAGTGGTCGGTGCATGGTGATGCGGCGAACGGTGCCTTCACGGGCGGCACGGTGGTGGATTCGTTCCTGCTCTCTGGCACGACCAACCAGCGGCAGAACACGCTGGGCAAGATTACGGCCCGCTACCCGATTGTCCTAGATCGAGCGGGCGCGAACCCGCGCGCCCTCTCGCTGGTGGGGACGGACGTGACCGGCACGGCGACGGTATATGCCACGATGACCTGGCGGGAGATTCGGTAATGGCGCTGACGACGTTCCAGACACTGATCACGCGCGCTCGGCGCGCCCTGAACGAGACAACCGCGCGGTTCTGGACGGACGTGGAACTGCTCGATCTCGCGCAGATGGGGGTCGAAGATCTGTGGAAAGCGGTGAAGTCGGTCAACAAGAAGCACTTGCTGACCAGCACAACCTCCACGATCTCGGCTAGCACGGCGTACTTCGCGGCGCCCGACGACATCGCGGACATCTACGGGATCGAGCCGACGAACCCCGATACGAACGTCAACCTGCACTTCAAGAAGTCCGACTACTTCGCGGCGGATTTCCAGCGGGCCAGGTTCGCGGCGGCAGAGGATCCGCGCGAGACGGTGTGCTACTACGACATCATCGGGCCAGGCGGCAATGCGTCCTCGTCCAGCACGAAGATCTACATTGCGCCCAAGTTCTCCAGTGCGGTGGGTGTCACCCTCTACTACGTGCCCACGCTGTCGTCGGCGTCCACGTCGAGCTACAACCCGATTCCTGGCGCGAGCGACAATGCCGTGATCGCCTGGGTGGTCGCCTTCGCGCGGGCGCGGGAGCGTGAGGATCGGGCGCCGGATTCGGAGTGGCTGGCGATCTACAACACGGAGAAGCAGAACCTAGTCACGTCGGTCTTGGACCCGCGTGACAAGAACGAGGAGAACTACGTCGAAGGCGTCTTTGAAGGGATGTGGCCGGTCTAAATGCCTGGCAAGATCGACATCTACAACCTCGGCCAGATCGGCGTCGATCTTGTCGAGAGTCCCGTCCACAAGAAGGACGGCGCGTTGATCTCTGCCCAGAACGCGGCGCATCGGCAGGAAGAAGCGGAAGGCGGGCTGGCGAAGCGTGCCGGGATGACGAAGCTGAACAGCACAGCGTCGGCAGGGGCGATCTACTCGATGTTCGTCGTGCGTCTGACGGATCCGATTCCTGGGGATATTGACTGATGCCTGGCAAGGCAGACATCTACAACCTGGGCGAGAAGGGGGTCAACCGGGTCAAGAGTCCGGTGCATCTCGTGGACGGGGAACTGACGACGGCGCAGAACGCGCAGATCATCCCCTATCACGGCCAGCGTGCCCTGGCGAAGCGGCGCGGCATGACCTTGCTGAACGCCACGACGGCGGCTGCCGGCGCGATCATGAACTTCTTTCGCGTCTCGCTGGTGGATCCTGACCCGACTGACGTGGATCCGGTGCCGTCGCCTGACGCCCTGATGCTCTACATCCCCTGGAACACCGTGTTTCGGACCTACCACAAGTTTCCGCCCGATACGCCCGATCTCACGTCGGCGTCCTGGTTGAACATTTCTGAGCAGTTCGAGAACTACGGGTTGCCCGGCGAGCAGAACCTGATCTTCCGACTGCCCAGCACGGGGAGCGTCGTCTGGTATCCGGCGACGGAGCGCGGCGGGACGTGGGAGCAGTACGACGCCAATACCGACACGACAGCCTCTGGCTTCACGTTGCCCTCGACGGGATCGAACGGATCTGTCTTGGAAACGCACGGCTGGATTCGCAGTTACTGCACAGACGGCACCAACATCTACGTCTCGGCGGATTATGGCGGCACGTTCGCGCCCGTGGCTGTGTACAAGTGCGAGCAGGACGGCACGGTGACGCTGGTTGGGCAGGAGTTCTCGTATGCCGGCGGCACCGGGCCTGGAGGCATTCCGCGCATTGATGCTGATCACGCCGGAGAGATCATTACCTGGTGGAACGGTCGTCTGTGGACGGTGGGCATCGACACAGACAATTACGCTACGTTCGAGATGGTCGTCTACTCCATCGACCCGGCTACGGAGTCGGTCTGGACGCTGGATCACCATGAAGCGAACACTGACGAATACGGCACCTACGTCCCCAGCGTGAACGGGGCCGGTGATTACCTCTACGCCTGCTTCTTCACGTATAACCTGGGCGTTCCTCGCCGGCATGTGATCTTCAGCCGCTCGACCGGAGGCACCTGGACCAAGCGGATCGAGGAGAACATCTCCACCTCGCTGCCGTACTACGACTACACCATCATGCGGGCGATCTATGGCAGCGGCAGCACGGTGCTGCTGACGGATCCGTATCGCCAGTTGTGGTCCACCGATGCGCTCGCAACGTGGACAACGGCCAGTACCAACTCCACCTGGCGCTACTACACCGATGTCCTGGAATGCGCTGGCAAGCTGTACTATGCGACCTGGGAACTGTCGTCGCCCTGGACGTATCGGGTCCATGAGCTTTCGACTGCCGGGGTGTCCAGTGAAGTGACCTCTAAGAGCGTGTCCACGTCGCTGCGCGCCTTGCTGTTGGGGGAAGTCTGATGCCGTACTACCTGCTTCATGCCGGGACTGCCCTCCAGAAGATGTCCGTGACGGGGAACGTCAAGACGCTGACGTTGCCGGCGGGCGAAACCGTCTCCGCCTCCGTGCGTGCGCGGTTCGCCATGCTCGACAACATCGTGGTGGTCGTCAACGCCCCGTCCGTCAACATGCAGATCTGGGGCGCTGACTACTCGGTGCGGCCCCTGAGCCTGACCGGGCCAGGCACGGCGTCCGTCACCGCTTCTGCCGGCGCCGCCGGCAATCCGCGCGGAACGTATCGGTATCGCTACACCTACTGCGTGACAACGGGGTCGGTGGTCCTCTCGGAAAGCCCCTGGTCGGATGCGTCGGACCCGGTGACGGTGGACAACCAGCAGATCTCGGTGTCCGGGATCACTACGTCCAGTGACGCCAGCGTCACGGCCCGAAAGCTCTACCGCACAACGAACAATGGGGCGGAGTACTATCTGGTCACGACGATTGGGGACAACTCGACGACCAGCTACACCGACAACTCCAGCGACTACGATCTGGCGTTGCTGGCGGAGATCGAACCCAAGGGCAACCCGCCCGGCGTGGATTCGACGGATCGACTGCGGGTGATCACGGCTTGGAAGGACCGGCTGTGGGCTTCGCCGGCGAACGATCCGGATCGCATCTACTTCTCGGGCAACCGGCAGCACTCGTCCTGGCTGGAGGACGACTACCTCACCGCCAAGCCGGTCGGGGAGGACGAGATCGGCGTGGTCGGCTTCATGGCCCGCCGGGATGAACTGGTCGTTGCCAAGCGGCGGCGCCTGATGAAGATCATCGGGGACAGCCGCGCCAACTTCCAGATGATCCTCATCGCGGAGGGGGTCGGTGGCGTGTCCCAGGAAGCCATGATCGTCGTCCGCGACACGGCGTACTTTCTGGCGGAAGACGGGTTCTACGAGTACGGCCCCAAGGGGCTGGTGTCCCTGTCGCGTGACCAGGTGCATCCCTGGTTCACGACGGACGACTTCTTCAACCGGGCCAAGTTCACCGACGCCTTCGCCTACTGGAACCCGTTTTACGACGTGATCCACCTCCACCTGGCGGCGGCGAACTCGAACAATCTGGATCGGTGGGTGACATACGACCTAGCGCGGAAGCTCTGGCTGGGTCCGCACCTGACGGCAGCGTTCACGCCCACGGCGGGCGCCCTCCTGGATGACGCCAACCTGTTCCCGATTCCGGCAATGGGGTCGTCGTCCGGGTCCGTCTACCTTCAGAACTCCACTACGTCGTCGGACGCTGGCTCGGCCATCGACTTCGACGTGTACTCCAAGTTCCACAGCGGGAACACCCCGGACATCCACAAGTACTTCGCGGAGTTGGCGGTCATTACAAAGGTGGAGTCCACGGGGAGCCTGACGATCACGCCCACGGTGGGGGATCTCAACTCGTCGGCCTCGACAGCGTTCACGCACAACCTGACGCTTGGGCGCGAGCGGCTGGGGCGCATCGGCCTGGGCCGGTTCGTCCAGTTGCGCTTCCGGCAGTCTGACAACAATCAGGGGGTCGAACTCTACGGCTACGAGATCCCCTTCCATGAACTTGGGCGGCGCTGATGGCGATCAACCAGCAGTATAAGCCGCACCCGATTCGGGATCCGTTCACGGCAGAGGATGTCGATTACAACTTCGATCTCCTCTACCGGATGATCAAGGATCTCGTCGTGTTCGTCGGGGATGTCCTTCAGGTGCCCAAGGGGGGCACGGGCATCAGCAACTACCTGACGGGCGACATGCTCTATGCCGACTCGGCTACGACGCTGGCGAAGTTGTCGGCAGTCGCCACGGGGTCCGCCATTATCTCCCAGGGCACGCAGACGCCTCCGGTGTGGGGCAAGATCAACCTGGTCGATCCGCTGTCCCACCTGACCGGGTTCACGGCTAAGGGGGATCTGCTCACCTACGACGGCTCGGATTACACCCGGTTCGAGGTCGGAACGAGCGGCTACTACCTGCGCTCGTCGTCGTCGGCGTCCTCCGGCCTGGAGTGGGCGGCGGTCAGTGCCGGTGGGGGCGGGGATCTTGATACCATTCTGACGGACGGGGATCACGTCATGCTCGACGATGACGGGAATGTCCTCTACTCGGGGTAGCTGATGCCGAATATCTCCTCCGCCACAACGATCAACTCGGTCCAGTTCACCCAGCAGAGTACGACGCCGGTTACTCCGTCCGCCGGCTACCTGCGGCTCTACGCCAGCGGCTCGACACTGCGGGTGGTGGACGATTCCGGGCTGGACTACCAGTTGTCCACCGGCTCGGCGCCGGATCTGTCGGCTGTCACCTTCGTCACCATCTCCACGTCCAGCCTGACAACCAACGAGCGTGTCCTGACGGGCACGGCGAACCAGATTTCGGTGACGGACGGAGGAGCCGGTGTAGCGGTCACGCTGGCGACTCCCCAGGATCTGCACACGGGCGCGTCCGTTTCGTTCTCGACGGTTTCCGCCAGCGGCGTGACGGCTTCGGTGGTGACGGCTTCGTCCATCCGGGCGACAACGGTGTCAGTCGGCACCGGGGCGAATGCGTCGGCCAGCGTGACCATGAGAGGCCAGTACTTCTCGGAACTGGTCCAGGCAGGCACAGCATCGACGGATTCAACGATCAACTGGTCGAGCGGCAACGAGCATCGGCTGGTCCTGGGGGCCAACATCACCCTGACCTTCTCGAACGGGGTGACGGGCGGGCGCTACGTCCTGCTGCTGGTGCAGGACTCGACAGGCAGCCGCACCGTGACCTGGCCTGGCGCCGTGAAGTGGGGCAACGCTGGCGTCTCGACCCTTTCAACGACGGGTTCCACGGTGGATCTATTCACGTTCCTGTTCGACGGCACCAACTACTTCGGGAACGCTTCGCTGGGGTTCTAAATGGCGCGATTGGCAGCGGCGGCAACTGGCGTGTTCTCGTCGAGCGGGACGTGGGTGGTGATCGACGCCGCGACGGCGCTCGTGACGGAAGGCGGCACGGCGCAGACGAACCTCACGACATCCAGCGGGAACTCGGCCAATATCACGCCCACGTCGAACATCACGATTGACGCCATTGCGATTCGGATCGGCTCTGTCGGTGGCGCGACCGGCACGCTGACGATGACGCTGTACAACGTGACGACGACGGCATCCGTCGTTGCGGTGAACGTGCCGATTGCCGATCTGCCCACAGCGTCGAATGCAACCGGCAGCCGCGCCGGCTGGTTCTTGATCTCGACGGGCGACCAGAACCTCACGTCTGGATCGAACTACCAGGTGCGCCTGAACGTGTCGGTGGGATCGTCCACGATTGGCGTGCAGACCAACGGCACGGCAGCAAACTGGCAGCATTTGTTTCGGACCAAGACGGCCCAGGCTCCGGCGGCTGGGGACGATCTATTCGTCATGGGGCTGTGGACATCTTCTGGGACGTGGACGCAGTACGCCGTGACGATGGACTGGACGACCGGATCGACCGTGTTCGGGTCGAATCCTGGGGCTGGTGTCGAACGATCTGGCATCTTTGTCTGCAAAAGCTCGGTTTCGTGGCAGAACTCCGGTTCGACTAACTATGCCCTGAGCGTGGCTGGGAACGTGACGATCTCCTGGGGCGGGACGTGGGAGATGGGCACGTCCGGGGCGCCGTGTACGGCGTCCTCGACGATGACGCTGCAATTCAACACGACAACCGGGTACGGGCTGATCGCCCACATCGGGGGCACCATCAGCACGTTCGGTCTGGCACGCACCAGCGGCAAAAACGTGAGTTGGACGATCCTCACGTCGGATGCCACATCGGGATCGACGACGACGTATGCCGTGCAGGATGACACGGGTTGGCTGACGGGCGACACGGTGTACATCAGTTCGACGGATCCCTCTGATGGCGCCAAGGCGGCGGAGCTTACGCTGTCAGGAGACGCCGGCACCAACAGCATCCCTGCGACGACGGCTTCAGCCAACTACGAAGGCACCTGGCCCATTCCGGCGGTCCTGGCGCTGACGAAGATGAACGTGATCATCCAGTCAGACAACTCGGGCCGCGCTGCGTTGTGTATCGTCTACGGGGCTGGCGCCTGGAACGCGCAATGGTTGTTGTTCAACTATGGGGGCGTGACGTTCAACGCGACGACATCGAATATGGCGTGGCGCTATGTCTGCTCAAACAACAAAGCGGCCACACTGACGACGTGGAACTTTGCCGTCACGGGCACGGTGGGTGGCACCGTGTCGCTCAAGGACATGGTGTGGATTGGCAACGCCAGCATTGCTGGCTTCAGCATCAACATGGGGGCGGGCAGCGATGTCACAAACTGGACGATCAACGATCTGATCGTGATCTGCGACGGCACTTCTGCTTCGTTGTTGTACTGCCCCGGACCATTTGCGTCCCTCAAGGGGCTGAAGTGCATGGGTGGAGACGGGTATCTGAATCCAGGCACGCGCATCGCCGGCCAACTCCCCAGTGATTTCTTGCAGGACTCCTGGCAAATTGGAAACGGGGGGTTGGGCAACAGGATCGATTTCGGGTTCGACATGTATGGCGTCACGATCACTGGGTTTCGGGCGTATGTGTCGGGCGGAGGATCGGGCATCGGCGCCGCTGCGGGTGAGTGGTATGACGTGACGTTCCTGAACTGCATCTTCATGGCGGTGGACAACCCCCTGTTCAGTTTGGCTAATGATTTCTCGCACACCAACGTCGTCTTCGACAACTGCGTGTTCGGGTATCCGGGGGCTGGCACTTGGAACCTCTACGGTACGTTTGGGAACTTCAATTTGGGTCACTTGGATCACACGTACTACAGCTGTGACCTAGAGGCGACGACGGCGACTGGTGTGGGTCCGGCCTACCTAATGGTGCTGGCAGGCGACGGTGGGGTTGGGTCTGCTCCAGACATCAGACTCTCGTTTCTGCACTGCAAGACAGCGGCGGCGCTGGTGTACGGAGATCCGGATGGTGTGTACTCGCCGTCTTCGTTTGTGTCCTCAGTGAACCACAACCGATCCAACACGGATCATCGCATCACCTGGCTGTCGAAGGGGATCGGCACCGGATCGGCGGTCAACCTCACGCAGACGGACGCGACCGTCTACAACACGGCGGCGCCTTCGGAGAAGATGACGCCGATGTCAGCGTCTGTGAAGTTGCCGTCCTCGGTGAAGCGCGTTGCTGTGTCTTCTGGCAGCACGGCGGCGATCACCGTCTATGTGCGGAAGTCGGCCACGTACAACGGGGCGGAACCGCGTCTGATGATGAAGCGGAACGATGCGGTGGGCGTGACGGCGCTGACGGTCGGGGACACGATGACGGCAGCCGTCGAGAACTGGGAGCAGTTGAGCTACACGACGCCGACGCCGACTGGCAACGGGGTGCTGGAGTTCTACGTGGACTGCGACGGGACGGTCGGCTACATCAACGTCGATGACTGGAGTGCAACCTAAATGGCAGCCGTGGATCCGGAAGGCGCCCAGAAGTACTGGCACCCATTCGGCGGCACGTTTGCCACGCTGAAGCGCACCGGACTGGATCCGGGATCCCAGAAGTACTGGGTCGCCACACCGCGCGGCGATAACGACCAGGCGACAACCCTGGACGGCTTGCTGGGATCGACGACGCCCCCAACACCGGGCGGGCCGACTGGATTTCCGGCGCTGACCGTTGCCCCGTAGAATAGACACGCGAGGGAGAGAGTCCGATGCCTGTGAGTCCAATTTTCGGCGGGTTGTACACTCCGGCCCTGAACCCAGGGTTCAACGCCAACATCACCGGGCAGGGGGCGGGCGTGTACAACGACCCGACGACGCCTCCAGCCACGACGATGGATGCGGCTGGGCGCGTGTGGCAGTTCCACCCAGAGAATGCTGAGGGCACGCAGGGGATCTGGGAACAGACGACGCCAGTCTGGCAGAAGTACCTCGACGCCTTCATGGGGCAGATCGGGACGGGGGGCGGGGCGGGGGCCGCGCCTGGCCTCCCAGGTCGGGAGGCGGCGCCAACGGTCAAGGCTGTCGCCCCGTCCCAGTCGGAAGCCTTCGGGCGCGCGAAGGACGCCAGTTCGCGGATCTATGGCGCGGCGATGGAGCAACTGAAGGATCAGATGACGGCAGCGGGAATCTCGGGCAGCGGCGTTGAGGGGCGCGAGATGGGCAACCTGATGTCCGATGCCGCACGCTACCAGTCGGACGCTGAACTCCAGCAGCAACTGGAAGCGCAGAAGCAAGCCTGGGAAGCCGCCAAGGGTGGCTACGAGGGTGCCATCGACCAGCGAGGCCAGGACATCAGCGGCCTGACCAGCATCTACTCCACGCAGAACCAGAAGTTGAGCGGCCTCTTTGACCTGATCGGGAAGTTTGCCGGCGGCGGGATGTCCGGGGTGCCCACCTCGACCGTGCCCGCCCAGAAGTCGAAGTCGGCGCCGGCGCCAGGCGGGCTGTCGGTCAACTGGCCCGGCATGAGGTACTGAGATGCCTTACGCCCAAGCAGAGACACAAGCCTGGGTCAATCAGATGAACCAGGGGAAGTCTCCCTGGGAGTTGACCGCCGACTACTGGCATAGCCCGGAAGGCTATGCGATGGCGCAGGGGTTCAAGCCCAGCGATGAGTCGTTGGCGGCGGAGTGGGCGGCGAAGACAGGGAAGGCAGCCGGCCAGAACCCAGCCCATTACGAGGGAGGCACCTGGTCCTACTATGGCCCCTCGTCTGGATCGGATGCTCAATCTGGAACATGGGTGTATGGTGGCGGCTCGCTCAACGATGCTGGCCGTGAGTGGATGGCTTCGCAGCGCAAGCCGGAAGCTGCCGCGCCTGCGGGTGGTGGAGGCGGAGGCACGACGCCGACTGACGGGCTGTTCAACAATATCGCCCAGCCCACGGCAGGCGGAGAAGTCCTGGACCCGCAGATGAGCGAGGTGGCGCCGCCGCCCATGCCAAACGTGGCGCGGCAGGGGTTGCTCTCGGCTAGCGGCGCGTCTACGGGATGGAACGCGCAACCTGTCTCGCAGATGGATACCAAGGACATCGGGAAGCGGATCTACCCGCCGGGCGGCACGGCACTGACGCAGCGAGGACGGGTGTTCTGATGGGCTACTTCAGCGGACCTCGGGTGGTAGACGAGTGGGATGCCCGCAAGGGCATCGGCGCCGGCCAGAAGTCGCGCGTCATGGGGCAGGCCAGGGACCAGGCGGAGCAGTACGCGACGAAGCAGGCACTGTCGCAGGGCATGGCGCAGGGTCCAAACTTCGGCCTGGATCGCAACATGGTCCTGTCGCAGCAGGCGGGAGATCGCCGCCGCGCCATGATGGCGAAGGAACGGGAGAACCCGGAAGCGTTCTGGTCGCCGGCGTTCGGCCACAAGTTCGGCCTCTACGGCGGCATCGGGGATGCGGCGAACGAAGCGTTCTTCGAGTCGTTGCGTGGCAAGAACGTGGACCTGGGCGGCTTCGGGCGGACGGTGGACTACGACGTGCCCACCGGCAAGTCCTACTCGCGGGATGCCGGCGAAGTGGCGCCTGGGATGCGCGGCGCCGTGAACCGGGTTGGCAACGACCAGTTCGCCTACGACGTGACGGAAGCCAGCGGGCCTGATTTCAAGCCCAGTCGCGGCGGCTGGTACACGCCCGACGAACTCGCCGGCATGGATCGCTGGCAGCGGAGCCGGATCGGCTACCAGAACTCGCTCAATCGGGTGACGCGCGGAGGCTACTGATGGGACTGCGAGAATACTTCCAGCGGGCCGGGCAGCGGGCGCAGCACAACGCGCAAGTGCTGGCCGCGCAGCGTGGGTTGCAGCCCTGGGATCGCGTGCAGTCGATGCAGCAGATCCAGGAGTCTCGGATTCCTCCGCTCGATCTCGATCTGGCAGCGGGCGGGGGCGGTAGCGGTGCCGACATGGAGACGGAACCCGTCGTTCCGGACATCGCGCACGACTATCCGCGCCCCTGGTGGCGGGGCCAGACCTCTGGTTCTCGCTATGGCGAACCTGGCACCATCAACGAGGTGACGGGTAGGACGTTGCGTTCGTCGGACATTGACCTGGGCGCGAACACGTCGCCAGTCCCGTCTGGCCCAGTGCCGGCACCGCAAGAGGAGATGGAACCGGACATCGCTTCCACCTACGGCAAGATCTTCGTCGAGGAGCCGGAAGGGGTGGCGCCGCAGACTTCGTACTCGCCCGTATTCGGGCAGTCCGCCACGTTCGTGCCGGGCACGCGCATCTACGGTCGGGACGATCCCGCGAAGGTGCGCGAGTACAACGCCATGATGGCGCAGCAGGACGACTACGACCGGAGGCGCCGGGCGCTGGAGGCAGCCGTGGCGATCCCGGAAGGGTGGTCCCGCGAGATGCGTGCCGACAATCCGGCAGCCCTGATGGAAGCGCAGACGAAGATGGCGACGGCGCTGGCGCAGGGCACGCAAGCTCTTGGCCCGCGCCCCAGCCGGGCACTGCCGACTGACACGACGCGGCTGGGCGAAGTCTCCCGCGCGCAGGGGCAGGCGGAAGCGCAGCCGTACATCAACGTCAAGAATCTCCAGGAAATGCTGGGCCAGGCAGCGATTTCGCAGCGTCCAGAGTACGCCCAGGACATCGTGCGGCGCGGCGAGATCGCCGCTGGCGCCAGGATGCAGCCGAATCAGTGGAGTCTCGACGAGGTGTTGCACCAGCGTGCCGTCGAGCTTGCATCGGCGCGCAATGCTGGCCTGTTCGGACAGGTCCAGGCGACTCCCGCGCAGGCGGAAGCCGTGGCTGGGGCGCAGCAAGTGGCGCCGGCAGCCGGCGAGCCTTCGGCGGGTCCGCCGGTGGCGCAGGGAGAGGGGCGCGAGATTTCGCGCGTGACTCTCCAGGCATACTCGCTCCGGACGGGGATTCCGTTGGCGGAGTTGGAAGCACAGGCGCGGGCAGCCAAGTACACAGTCAGGTGAACGATGCCCTACGAAGACGTGGCGCGACTGTTGATGCAGTCGCGGGCGCGAGCAGAGCAGGCCCGCCAGCAGCAGCGGCGGGAACTGACCACAGCTTCGCCTGCGATTCCGTCTGGCATCCCTCAAGGTCCGCCTGAAGTCTACGAACTGGGCGCACGGGCTGCCCAGGAACGGCTCGCGGGCGGTCAGCCTGCTAGTCCGGGGGTCAACCCTCAGCAAGTCCAAGACGACCTGTTCAAGATGTCGGCGCCGGCGGCGCCGGAACCCACCTGGACGGATGTGGGCGTGACGGGTGCGCTTCGGGTTGTCCCGGCTGTCGCCGGGTCTATCGGCGGGTTTGCTGCCGGTGCGCCTACCGGACTCGGAGCGGTGCCTGCGGCAATGGCAGGCGGCGGCGCAGGGTCGGCGCTCGGTGAACTCCTGGCGCAGAAGTACGAGGTGTCGCGCGGGTTGCGTCCAGAGGTGTCGCCTGGAGAAGTGGCGTTCGAGGGCGGGTTGGGCGCCGTTCTCTCGGCGGTGCCTGGCGGGCGCACTGTTGGGCGCGCGGGCCTGATGGGCGGCGGACAGGCATTGGGTGGGCTGGCGGCACGTTCTGCCTTCCAGGGCGAGGCGCCCAGTAGCGGCGACGTGTTGGCGAACGGGATTCTCGGTGTTCTCCTGGGCGGCGGGACCAAGCTCGCTGGGAACAAGCTCGGGCGGATGTTGGCGCGTCCTTCTCCTCGCGCGCCTGGTCTGCCAGAGGCGGCGCCGGCGCCGGTGGCGGCACCTCCTCCGCCGCCGGCTCCACCGTCGAGGCTGACGCCTGAGCAAGAGATGGCGGCGCGCATCGTGGATCGTCCGCCTCCGCCGGCCAGTCGTATCGATCCAGAGAAGGTCGGCCCGCGCTACATGGGCGTCAGGCAGGGCTACGTCGAAGGCGAGCCGTGGGGCGGCTGGCCTGGCCCGCCTGGGACAGAGGACATTGTGGCGGAGGACGTGACGAACCGGCTGTTGCTGCCGGAGCGGGCGACTCCACCCCGGCAGGGTCGTCCTGTCACTCCGTCCAGCGGAGAGGTGATCCCGCTGGCCTCGCCCCGTCCCCCTGGGATGGAGGAAACGGGGATCGTCCGTCCGCGCTTCAACGTCCTGCGGGACGCCTTCGAGTTGATGCCAGAGGAGCCGGGTGGCCCGGTGCAGTTCCGGGCGCGTCCGGTGCGTCCGCCCGTGCCGCCGGAGGGGCAGACGGGCATGGCGTTCGAGCGTCCGCTGGCGCCAGGCGAACCGCTGCCGGCGATTCCGCCGCCGGTCGGTGCCCCGGAGCCGGTGTCGCCTACCCGCCTGAAGGTCACGGCTCGCTTCGGCCCGGACCAGCGGGCTGGGGAAGTGGAGTTTGGCGATCCCAGGCTGATGGAGTTGTTCCTGGCGTCCAACCGCATCAGCGGACGGGCGGCGGGGAGTCGGAAGGTGCCGGGCCGGCTGGCGGCGCTGAAGGACTGGCTGGAATCGCAGTTCGAGGTGCAATTCAAGGCGGGCGGCAAGAGCGGACTCGGCCAGGCGGCGTCGGCCTACCGGAAGGCAGTGCTGCAAGCCCTGAAGGATGCGGAGCCTGGCAAGCCGGTGATCGCGCCGGATCTGGAAGCCATCCTGCCCGATCCCACGTCGAACGCGCGGGCCATGTTCCGCCAGGCCAGGCGCGAAGGGTTCAAGGGCAGCCCGGACGACATGCGGGAGATGGCGGAACTCGAAGGGTTCCACGCGGAAGGGCACGATCCGGACGCTGGTTCGGCCAGCCCGCGCGCCTTGCTCCGTGCCGTGGCGAACGTCGGCGGCATCTCTGCCAATCGTGGGAGCGAGTACCCGGAAGTCGCGGCCTGGATTCGGGAATCGACAGCCTGGCGTCCGCCCAAGGGGTCGAAGGTCACGCGCACTGGTCGGCCTCGCAAGGGCACCTTCACGCCCACCGGGTCGGTGGATGGGATGCCGATCTACAACGAGGTGTCTGGGTACAAGACGTTCGACAGCCTCCAAGAGTCGCTGATCGAAAGCTATCCCCAGTTCGAGCATTTGCGGAACTCGCGCGACATGGCCGATGCGCTGCAAGAGGCAGTCGGCCTGGTGCAAGCGGATACCAAGTACCGCGCCCCGTTCGGGGAAGGGTGGTGGCGGCAGTACGTGGATGAGGCCGGCAACTACGTCTCCCCGATCCGGGGCGGACGGGCGCCGGCGCCGGCGCCGGTCGAGGACGTGCCGTTCTCCGTGCCGGGCGAAGACTTCGCGGCCAAGGGGCTGGCGTCCCTGGGCGGCGAGACGGGGATCCGGCAGCCCCGCATCAACCTTCTCAGGGAGCAAGCGAATGTCCGTCCAGGCACCCTTCCCTCCGCCGGGCCTCAACCCCAACCAAATGCCGGGGTTCCCGCCCCCGGAGTGGACCTGGCAGCGGGCCAGGCAAGCCCTGTCAAAGCAGTCCCGCCAGCCGGGCCAGAACCTCGTCCCGGTCGCAACTGGGGCACTCAGGCCGGCGCAGCTTCCCCAAGACTCCTGGGCGGGATCGCAGGCGCAGGCGCCGGCGCCGCCGCTGGTGGAACGCAAGGTACTACCCCGGAAGAAAAGCGACGTAATGCTCTGATCGGGGCGGTCATGGGCGCTGGTGTGGGCCTGGCGGGCATGTCCGCCGTGTCTAAGGTGGCCGGTCGAGCCGGGGCCGCGCCCACAGTGCCCGAAATACCGCGCGGCAACCCGCCACAGCGCACGTTCGCGGAGGGGCAGCGTCCGCCGGCTGGGCGGGTGCCGTCGTCCGTCCAGGGCGACGAGCGTGGGCTGTGGTCCGTCGCGGAGTCGGCGCGCGGGCCGATCCCGCCGGCAGGGAAGATCCCCAAGGAACGGCTCCGGCAGAACCTGAGTCACCTGTCCCCCGTGATCCGCGACGATGTGGCCCAGGTCATCGAGGACCACAACTTCTTCCAGCGTCAGCGGCGCGGGGTGCGGCATCACGAGACGACGGTCGAAACGGCGAAGCGCATCACGGTCGAACTCGACAAGCAGTTGCCCAGGGGAACGGCCCTGAATGCGGAGGGTGGGCAAGCTCTAGGCATGGCGCTGGCGTCGATCACGGGCGAGAAGAAAGCCCTGGCGAACAAGATCGCGGCGGACGTGAAGCGGGGCATTCGGAACGAGAACGACCTGTTCGACTTCGAGCGGCTGAAGATCCGGCAGGCAATTCTGACGGCGAGCTACGTCGGGGCGGAGGCGGAAGCGGGCCGGGCGCTGGAAGCCTACAAGATCCTCAAGACGATGCAGCCGTTCCACGTCCAGGCGTACAAGGCCGCGCGTCGGAAGATGGGGGACGTGGAGGGGCTGGAAGCCCTGGCCCTGAAGCTGGCGGAGAGTGACGATCCGATGTTCCACTTCGCGGAGGCTCGCAAGGCAGCGGGCGCGCGGATGTCGAAGTCGGAGATGATGCAGTCCTACTTCATCACCAACGTCCTCTCTGGCGTGCCGACGCAACTCCGCAACACGTTCGGCAACGCCGCGAACCTGCTGGTCAAGAACTCGGTGGTGCCCCTGCTGAAGGCGCCGATTGACGTAGCCTGGAGCCGGATCACCGGGGCGCCACGCAGCCAGTTCTCTGGCGAGGTCGCGCAACGCTGGATCGGGATGCAGGAGAACCTGAACGGGGCGCTGGCGGACGCCTACTTCGTCCTGCAAAATGGGTTCTCGCGGGGCGCCGTCGAGGACATGATCTCCGGCGTCTCGGCCATCGACCTGGGCCGGAAGGAGTTTCGCGGCGGCGGCAAAAACCCGTTCAACTGGGTCGGGCGCGGGATGGAGGCAGCGGATCGCTTCTTCCTGGCCCTGAACAAGGGAGCCGCGCAACGCGGCTACCTCTACAACCAGTCGATTGCGGCCCTGAAGGCAGCCAAGCGGGAGATCACAGCGGACAGCCTGGCGGAGGAGATGGTCCGTCAGAAGGTGAAGTACGCGGATAACGTCGCCGGCCAGAAAGAGGTCATGCGGCAAGCCCTCGAAGGCGTCTACCGCGAACCGCTCGGGCCGATGGCGCAGCGGCTGGGGTTGATGAAGCGAGACATCCCAGCCCTGAACTACGTGATCCCCTTCGTCAACACCGTCAGCAACATCTTCCGGCAGGGCTACGAACACACCCCGATCTCGTTGGTGGTGAAGGGCAGCAAAGCGTTCAAGCGTGGGACGATGGCGCCGTTCGGTGCCAGCCGTGAGGCGCAGACGGAGATGCTGGCGAAAGGTGCCTTCGGCACGCTGGCGATGCTGCCGATTGGGTACTGGGCGGCGACGGGTCGCATCTCGGGCAACGGCCCCCGCGATCCGGCGAAGCGGCAGCAACTGATGGACACGGGCTGGCGCCCCAATTCGATCCTGCTCCCCATTCCGGAAGGCGTGGCGAAGACGCTGGGCGCGTCGAAGTCGGACACAGGGCAGTACTGGGTCAACTACGCGCTGTTCCAGCCGGTGTCGATTCCGATGTCGCTCGCGGCCAACGCCTTCGAGGCGTACCAGAACGTCCAGGAGTCGGACGAAAAAGCCGTCATGGACATGGGGGCCACGCGGCAGATCGGCACGTTCCTGCAAGGGGTAGTGAAGTCCGGGCTGTCGCAGTCCTACCTTCAGGGGCTGTTCTCTCTGGTGGGCGCGGTGCAGTCCGACGAGTCGATGGCGGACATGTGGTTGCAGAGCATGGCCCGCTCGTTCGTCCCGATGTCTGGGTTCGTGCGGGGGCTGGCGCGTGCCCAGGACGACGTGGTGCGGCGTCCGCGCGGAGTCGCGCAGGCGATCCAGGCGGACATCCCGTTCATGCAGCAGAACGTGCCGGCGCGCATCGGGCGCTACGGTGAGCCGATCAAGCGGGAACGTCCGCGCCTGGCGGCTGCCTTCATGGTGCCGGAGATCGAGGGCGAGAAGGCAGACCCGATTGACATGGAACTGAACCGGCTCGGCATCTACCTGCCCCGTCCGTCCGGGCGCGTGGAGATCCGGGATCAGGCGGGCAACCTGCGGAAGCTCTCGCAGGCAGACGAGGAGATGGGCGCAGTCGGGCGCGGAGTTGCGCGGCGCGGCGTCCTGACACGGGTGATCCAGGATCCGCGCTATGCTCAGATGCCAGACGTGTTCAAGCGTCTGATCATCCGGCGGGCGCTGAACCAGGCGACACGGTATGGCTCAGAGGCGGCACGGTACGGCATTCTTCGACAGGATCGTCAACTGCTTGAACGCCTGATTGCGCCGGCCAGGCGAGCCGCCGGGCAGAGCCTGGAGTGATGATGGACACAACCTTCCTGAAGGAAGTACTGGCGCAAGGTGGCGCAATGGCGATTGCCGCCTTGCTGGTCTTCTTCTACCGCAAGGATCTCCTGACGCAACGTGACTTCGCGCGCGAAACGATTGACCGTCTGCTGAAGGTGGTCAACGACAACACGCAAGCGATGGAGTCACTGAAGACGCACCTGGAGCGCGTGAACGTCTGTCCCGTCTTCGAGCGGAACATCGAGGATGCGCTGGCAATGCGCCGGGCGCGCGTCGAGGCCAGGCAGGATGCCCGTCAGGACGCACGCCAGGACGCACGCGCGGAAATGCGGAACACGCACGGTTAGAACGGCGGCAGCTTGGAGTAGGCAGCCCAGAGCAAGGTGTACAGGGCCAGGTCTTGCCTGGTGTCCTGGACGGATTCGTTGCGGGGCTGGAGCTTGTTCTGCAATTCCTTCAGGCGTGCCCACTTCACCCCCATCAACACCTTGAACACGGTATCGACGGTGACGCCGGCGAACTGCGCGGCATAGGCGAAGTTCGAGAACGGGTCCGCTTCGGAAGCGTAGTCGTGGTTCTTCTGGTTGTGCAGATCCAGCAGTTCACGCACCAGGTCGTTCACGGCTGGGTTGTTGGACGGCGGGATGCCAGTCCAGGTCGGGCAGTCGGTAATCGTGGGCCGCAAGCCAGAGGTCGAGATCCCAAATGGAGTTGTCGGGTTCAGTGATTCTGCCTTCGCTGTACCGACATACTTTATCGGGAAAGACAAAGACTCCTTCTTGCGCTTCGTCGAACGGGATCGGGGCATACATCAGCATCCTTCCGTGACCAACACTCGTCCGGACTCCACGGGGTACTGAATCAGGTACGGGGAGAACTTGAACGTGCCGGGCGCGATCAGGTCGGCGTCCGTCTTCGGGTGGAAGGGATCCACCTCCGCATGGCGCAGGTAGCGCGTGCAGGCTTCAGAGCAGAACATCTTGTCGGCGGCGCCCTGGCGCGCGGCCAGGGCGAACACCAGCAGGCCAGAGTAGTCGTACTTCTGTCCCACGGCAGCGTTGAGTGCCCAGGTGTAGGCTTGCATCGGACGCGCCTGAGACATGTCGCGTGGTCGGAGGACCATCGAGATCCGGTGAACCTGGTCCGCTAGGTCGTTGTAGAAGTTGACGCCCGTCTTCTGGTCCTCTCCCTTACTGGTGCCGCCCCTCGCCGTGAACGTCACCACTCGCTCGGTGTTCTTGTACGCCACGATCTCGCTGTGGCTGGCCTCGCGCGTCCAAGACTTGATGGCGATGATCCAGCCGGCGATGCTGTTGGGGCGAAACAGCAACACGTCCAGGGGTTGAACGAACTCGACGAGGGGTACGGTCAGCATCGGAAGATCCAACAGGCAAAGCGGGTCAGGCGCCCGCGCGTTACCGGCTCAGGGTCGGTTGGCTTACCGGGAGCGGGAGTAAGACGAAAGGGTTGGACGGCTCACTCCACACGCTAGCGATCTCGCCGCCGCCTTGCTGGGTGCCGTAGGCCCGGACCTTTGCCCAGAAGGGGCCGAATGCCGGCTTGGCTGGCAGGATGTTCTGGCAGATCGGGGAACAGGTCGGTTTGCCCAGGTCCGACGTGAAGAACGGGGTCGGCGCGTCGGGTGCCAGGAAGTAGCCGATCTCGTACCGGGTCACGATGCTGTGGTCCGCGCTCGGGCTGTACTCGGCGCGTGTCGGGTTCGTGACTGTTTGCGCTGCCGCAAGCGTGGGGAGCAGCAGCAGCAAGCCCAGGATAGTACGTCTTCCGCGCATGGTTTGGTTCCTTTGCCAAAAGGCAAGACAGGTGAACGGGGGCGCCGGCACGGTTGCGGTAGTATCCGCTCACCGTGCCATGCTTGCAGATGTCACAGGGAGAACTCATCGACTGTCACCCTGACCATCACGGACGGCGCCTGATCCTGGAAGGTAGTATAGCTTTTCGTCGCGGACAGGGACGTGACCTGGCTGTCGTCGTGATAGCAGATCCCCGTCAGCGCATCCAGGATGCCGCGTGCGAGCTTGTCCAGGTCAGGTTTCTTGGTGTGCGCGAGCTTCTTCTTGGGCAAGCTCTTGGGCCTGGGCAAGGCAATCGAGACAAACACAGAAACAGGGATGTCCCGTTCGGGTAGCAACCAGTTGAGCGATTCGGCTGCCGCTGACGCCTTCGCTCGGACCAGGTTCTCCCAGGATTTCAAAGAGCGGTTTGTGCTGGTCAGGATCGGGCGGGTGCTGCCTTTCGGCAGGAACGCTCGCATACTGCCCTTCGCGGCAGCAATCCCGACGACGCGGAAGTTCAGGCTGCGATCCACGCTCGTTCTCCAGTTCTCGGATCCGCGCTTTGAGGGTAGCGATCTGGGCCATGAGGTCGCCAACGACCTGGCGATGCTCGTCAGCGACCTCACTGACGACGTGAATGAGTCGTCCCCAACTCTCCACGTCAGAACTCGATGGACTCCGGCTCCGGGAGGTACTCCGGCTCGGGCGGGTCCGCCGGGTGGAGGTGAGGAGGCTCCCCATAGTTCTGGGGATAGCTTACGACATCCAGCCCATCAGGACCGGAAACGCTTTCGGTTGGGTTCTTCGGCATGGTACTTCCTGGCCTGTTCGAGTCGGGCAACGTGGACGGGGTTGGACTGGTAACAGGAGCATCGTCGGACATAGGGCACCTCGCATCCGTAGGCTTCGACGTACTTGGTGAACGACTCCCAGGCACCTTCGCGGTCCTGGCAGATCGGGCAGTGATAGGTCGGCTCACCGTCGATGGTGGGCGCGGGGATCAGTGCCTGCTGTGGCCTCACTCGGTCGCAGTACTCGCGGAGATCCGCGATCCGGGGGAAGCGGGTCTGTTCCTTGATCCACTTCAGGGCGGCTTCGAGGAGCAGGGACGGGTTCACGTCGGACAACTGTTCCCAGTAGATGTCCAACTGGGGTTGGTCCAGTGTCTTGTCGAAGGCGGCGCCCAGCTTCGCCATCGTCTCTCCCCACAGGGCCAGCCGGCGGTCTACGCTCATCGATCAACTTCCTCTGGGCAAAATCGGCCAGGGCCGAAAAGTTGTTCGTCTGTCGCTCGCCCACAATGGGCCGATCCAGCAGGATGTCCTCGTACTTGCCGCGCTTCAGGTAGCGTTCCGGATCGGGGATGAACTGTCCCCCGTCCTTCAGCCACTCGCGGCTCTGGGTCTGGCGCACCAGGGTGTCGCACCAGGCTTCGACCTGGGTGCCGGTCGGCTTCAGCTTCAGCCACTCCGCCCAGGCGGCGCGCTTCCCGTGCTTCTTTGGGTACAACTCCCACCAGTGTTCAAAGAGCAGACGCTGGGGATCGACAGTGGGGGCCGGCGCCCCCACCACAACCAAGGCGGATGAATCCTTGACTGTGTTCCCAGCGGGCGCCGGCTCCACCGTCCCCCGACACTCCCCCAACGGCAACGCACCGTTGTATTCCGCCCAGAAGGCGGAGAGGAAAGGGCATGTCGAAGGGAGTTGCGCGTACCAGCGGGCGGCGGACTTCAGCCGGTTGTCCGCCGGCGAGAAGTCGCCCATTTGGAACCGGAGCATCCGGGGCACCCAGATCCAACTGTCCCGGTAGTACGCGAACTCGGTCGTGGCGATATGGTCGATGATCCCGTGCAGGTTCTTCTTGATTCCTGTCTCCGCTGTGATGGTCGCCACGGGCAGGTAGTACAACCCGTAGAGATTGACGTGCGGGTTGGTCAGGAAGTACAGCGCGAGCAGCAGATGGTCGGTGCCCATGCCCCGCAACTGCTGCCCGCTGGTTCCCAGCCAGAAGTTCGGATGGACCCGCATGTCTGGCTACCACTGGAACGTCGAGAAGCGGGGGGCTGCCTTGCGGAGGCCGGCGCGGGGATACCACACCGCTACACAGGACGGGAACGGCGCACTGCTCATCTCCAGTCCGTCCTTGTTCAGAAACTTGAGGCGCCCCTTGATGAAGCGCACCTCGTCCGCCGTGTGAACGCCCCCATGCCACCAGAGGGTGTCCGTCCTGGCCGGCAGCAGCATGACGACGGTCGCCGCGTCGATGTTGTTGTGAACCTGCACGGCGTCGATCCACTTGCCGACGACGTTGCCGTAGGGCGGGTTGATGTAGTTGACGTATCCCCAGGATGCGAGCGGTTCCAGGGCATCCCAGCCGGCGGACCTGACGCCGATCAGGCGATCCTCTGGAGTCGCCGCCACGTCGAGGTCGAAGGCGAACTCTTGCAGCAGGCGATTCCAGAGGACGGGAGGCGTGCGCCAGTCACCGCACTTGCCGGAGAAGTGAACCCCCAGGGCCGTTCTGAGGGGTGCGGAGCGTGGCGGTGCCGTCACGGCTGATGAAGTGCCCATGTTCGAGCGGAGTCCAGCCATCCGGGCATCCACAGTCGGCACACCTCCAAAGAAGGAGTCGATCCCAGATGAAGTCGGTTCCACCACAGGCTCGGCACCAGCAGGATCGAGGGGGTGGGACATCACCGGGCCTTTCTGGGTTCGTGTCTGGCATCGTGTTCTTTCCGGATGTCTTCGCGCGCCGCCGGGTCAATGGTCGGCGTGACGGGGTGAGGTACGAAGTCGGGCTTCGTCTCCTTCGCGGCAATCTCGGCGTCGATGGCGCGATCCTCTGCGGTGGAGGTGTTGCTGCTGCTGGTGACGGCTGGGGTGGGGATCGGCGGCAGCGCATCGGCCAGCTTCTTCGGTTCCGGTGTCGGCTCGATGTCGTACTCGACGTGCCCCATGTCCAGGCCCAGTTCCTGCCGCTCGTCGATGGCGACGGCGCGGCCCAGGTCGGTGGACTGCGGCCAGAAGCGGCTCGCCCGCCGGATGACGCTCTTGAGGCACATCATGTCGAAGTCCGTCACCCAGGGGCCAGACTCGGACGCGCGGGAGCGTTCGCGGATGGCGTCCAGTTCATGCCGGGGCATGTAGACGAACTCGGGATCGCCTACATCCTTCAGGCGCCAGACGCAATAGGCGCCGACAACCTCGCCCCGATCCGGGTTGAGGTAGGGACGGTGTTCCAGGACAGGCTCCAGCCCGTACTCGACGTTCAGGCTGTCCTTCTCGTAGACGAGGCGGGCCGTGATGCTCTGGATGGAGACGTGGCGGCGCGCCATCTCCAGCAGGCCACGGTAGCCGATGATCAGGGTTGCCTTGCCGGCGTAGGGCACCAGGTATGCCTGGCCCAACACCTGATCCAGTTCCAGCCCCCACTGGCTTGCCTGCATCACGCACGCCATGAGGCTCGACGGAGTGCAGTCGAGCAGCTTCTGGTTGTTCTGGATCGTCGTCAACGCCACGCGCAGGAAGCGTTGCGGGTCGAGGCCGCGCGGGATCGCTTTGGCGATCTCGTGCTTCCGCGCCTCGAACATGTCGCGGATCGTCAACCCCTTCTGCTTGGTTGTGACCAGTTCGCCCACAGTTCACCTCAGTACGGGATGTCGTCGTCAGAGTTGGGAGTGCCGGCAGCCGGCTTCGGCTTGGGCGCCGGGCGCTCGCTGCCCTCCTCGCGCTTCGTCGGCGCGGGGTAGAGCATCAGGCGGATGTCGGGCTGTTTCTCGTTCGTCTTCTCCGTGTTGATCCAGCCCATGATGCTGGCATCGCCCAGCCGGCCACGGTAGTACTCACGTCCGTCCTTCGTCGTGTTCAGCCACAGCGAACACAGCGGGACGCCTTTGGCATGTTCTCCAGGCATCAGGCACCTCGATAGGGGTTGAAGACGTGCGCGAGAACGATCCCACCCCAGAGGATCGCGGGCACAGGCGCCTGCACGGCAGCCAGTATCAGAACGGGAGCGGCGTAGAGGTAGATGCGTGCGTGATCGGTCGCAATGACCAGCGGAGCGTAGGCTAGGATAAACCAGTGCCAGGGCATGACGCCAGAGAACACGGCGAGCGGCAGGACCATGCCCCACGGCAGCAGCATGAGCCGGTAGTTGAACAGGTGCCCCATGCGGTAGCGCGTGACGGTGTGGAAGGGATCGGTGATGAAGTCGTTGTCCCCTTGCTGGCCTGGCCTGCCCTTCCAGAAGTAGCCGACTGCCGTGCCGGCGAAGCCAGCCAGTAGCGCCGGCGGACAGGCTGCCAGGATGGCATACCAGATGACGCCCCACTCGCGCGTGGCGCCAATCAAGAACGCCAGGGGCAGCTTCCAGGCCAGCGAATCGGGCGCCCACGCTGCCGCTGCCATCGGCAGGACGATGCCCGGCAGATCGACCAGCATCGGGTGTCGGAGATGGAAGCGGGTGTTGGGCAGCCAGACCCACAGCAACGTGGCGACCAGGTTGTTGCCGGCCAGGGTGTACATCGCGCAGCCGCCGACAACGAACATCACGGCGACCATGACGTTCCAGGCGCGGAGCCGTTCGCGGAAGATCAGCGGGAACAGCCAGCGTCCGCAGAAGGGGCGCGGCACCTTCTCGCCCCGCGCCATCAGAGCATAGTAGAGGCTGTCGGGCGCCATCGAACTCCGCTCGTCCAGGCGGATCAGGAACCAGGCGAGCGCACTCATCGCGGCGGCGACAATCATCGGATCCCCTCCAAGTCCCTAACCTTCACGTCTTCGGTGAACGTGATGATCTTCTGGCACGCCATGCAGCGATACGAGAACCGACGATTCCCGACTGGGCGGCAGGGTCGGCCACAGTGGCACACCGTCGCGCATGGCCGCGCGGGGTTGCCCTTGACCATCGTGAACGGCTGCACGTCGCGCGTGACGACGCTGCCGGCGGCGATCATGCAGTGCTTGCCCAGGTAGACGCCGCAGACAATCACGCTGCCGGCGCCGACAGAACAGCCGTCGTCGAATTGCGTGTGCGTGATCGTCCACTCGCCGGCCTGGGTGTTGGCGCGCGGGCGGAGGTCGTTGGTCGTGACGACGTTCGGCCCCAGGAACACGCTGTTGCCCAAGTGGCAGCCTTCGTACACCAGGCAGTTGTTCTGGATCTTGCAGCCGTCGCCAATCTTCACGTTCTTGTCGATGTAGACGTTGCCGCCGATGTTGCAGTTGGCGCCGATAATGGCGCCGGCGCGGATGTGCGTCTTGTGCCAGATCCGGGTGCCCTCACCGATCTGCACGTTGTCCTCGATGATGGCAGTCGGGTGAACCATGTAGTCAGGCATCCTGCCCTTCCTTCAGCCGCTTCAGTTCGGCTTCAAATCGACGCGCGATCCGGAATCCGGCCTGGTAGCCGATGTTGCGGCCTCGCGTGACGCCCAGCCGATACGCCTGCGCGGCGGTAATGTCGGCGGGGAGTTGTTGGACGGCGCGGTCTACAGCCGCCTGGTGATGCGCCTGCGCGGCAGCGTCCCGCATTCGGCGCATATGATGCAGCATCCAGTCGTCGCCCAGTTGGATCGCCCGGCTCTTGCGCGCACAGGTGATCGAGCAGTAGCGCACGCGCCGCCTGGCCGGCTGGAACCCCTGGCCGCAGATCTTGCACTTCTTCGGCTCCAGCAGGCGCAGCCAGTGGCTGCACTCCCGCGAACAGAATCGCTGGTCGTGACGGATCGGGTAGTAGTCCTTGCCGCAATGCTCGCAGACCTTGGTGTAGCTCAGAGAACGTCTGCCTTGAGGACGTTGCGGTACTGGGTGCCCCACTGTCCCTGTTCGTTCCTGATCGGCCATATCTCCACCGGGGTAATGTGTCCCATCCATGCGTCGAGGTCGCACCAGATCCGGATGCCGGCCTCGCGGAGCTTGCGGCAGAACATCAAGTCTTCGCCGGCTCGCTCGTTGTTCTCGGACATGAACTCGAACCAGGGCGGCGGGATGCGCGCCAGGGCTGACTCGCGGATCAACATGCCGGCGCCACCGGCTGCCCACACTTCCCGCAGTCCTGCCTGCGCGGGCGCGGGCATGGCTTGCGCGTGGTTCACGTCGTAGATCACCGGGGTGTGGGGGAAGCTCCGCTTGAGAACCAGCGGCACGATCACCTCACGGTTATGGCCCCACAGCCGTTCGATGATGTTCACGTCCCAGGTGTGGTCGTCGCCAATCGTCCAGATCCACTCTCCGATGGTGTCGCGGCGGCGGATGGCGTCGTTCCAGTTGTAGCAAATGTCCACGCTCGCCGCCCACTTCAAGTCCACCTGGGGATAGGTGCGAAGGGTCCGGATGATGCAGGCCCAGAACGCATTGAACCGGGGCTGTTCACCCGTAGCGACGACGATGGAGCCGGGTGGTAGCTTGTGCAGGTTCACCTTGGGCGGCTGCCACTTGCCCAGGTGCTGCTTCACCTCTGACCGATCAGCGGCAGGCAGTTCTTGAATGATCTGCTGTTCGTTCACCTACTGACTCCTTCTCAGGGTGCGCCGTTCGCTGGCCGGCACGGTGTAGGCATTGCGGTGTTCGGTGCGCCACTTGTAAACCACACCGTTGGGGAGCGCAATGCCGGCACTCTCCCCAATCATCATCTTCAACTGCGCTTCCGCCTCGTCGCGCCGACGCTCGGCCCGCTTGATGTCCTCGATGGCGGCACAGCGCGCCATGTCCAGGTCGATGGCGGCACCGGGCGCCACGATCAACTGGTCCTTCCTTTCCTTGATCACCTGGCCCAGGATGCTGTTGTCGTCGGCCATTGCCGGCGGCGGCACGTCGCGCTTCACGTAGTCGTGCCAGAACTTCTCCAGGGCATAGCGGAGCCGGTTCTGGAACTCGACATCGGGAGTGATGTCCTGCCAGACGAACTTCTGCCCGCCAATCAACGCCGCAATGGAGGCGAAGGGCAGCCCCGTCACCATCATCTGATGCTGCACCTGGCAGACGTAGTGAATCGGCGGCGCGTCGGCCCAGTCGTCCTTCTTCATGTAACCAGCGGTCTTCGCTTCCAGGATCCCCAGCGGCTGCCCGAATCCCTTGCGCTGAAAGAAGTCCAGGGTCGCCAGCAAGAACCCGCTGTCCGGATCGTCGTGGGCGTAGATGGTGAACTCGCCTGCGGCCTCGACGATGCGGTGCGTCTCCTCCTCGAACGCTTCGCCCACCACACGCTGAAGCCGATGTCCCCAGCGCATTGCGTCGTTCTCCTCTGCCGGCGGGGTGCGTCCTGTCTTCTCTGCCCACAGTTGCAGGGGCGTGACGTAGGGACTCAGCCCTACGGCTGCCGCCGCGTCAGAGGCGCCGATGCCCTCCAGCCTGGCGCGCAACCACTCCTCACGGTTGGGTGCGATGGTCTTGACCTTCAATGGATGTCCTTTCGCCGCAGGCGCGGCTTGTTCTCCGGATGTTTGGCCTGGAGATCCAGACATGCTTCGAGGATCCCCAACACGGTGCGCCGCCAGTCGGCGCGGAGCTTGCGGAATCGCGCCAACAGCAACGCTTCTTCCTCAATCGTTGGTTCGGTGCCAGTATCCGTAGACACAGCGGGTGCCCTCCCTGGTGGGGTCGTGCGAGTCGTGGATCACACCGTCAATCACCGCTGTGATGTGCTTCGAGACGTTCACGATCAGCCGGCCCATTGGTAGCTCGCCGTCCTTCAGGTGGACAGTGCAGCCGGAGCCGATGTGCATGGTCGGCACCCAGGTCCAGCCCAGCCCCTTGAGGTAGCGGCGGATGGTCCGGATGCGGATGCCGGCATCGGGGGAGGATTTCTTGCGGCCCCGTCGCGGACGCTCGCGGTCAGCCACCAGGGCCAGGTCGGCGCGCACCTGAGCGTAAGGCAGTCCCGTCGCAATGGCAATCGAACGGGTCACGCAGTCGTAGGCCCGCGATTTGTAGCCGGCAGCGGCGCGTCCGCCGTCGTCGATGATCACCTTCATGGGTTGTGCTGCTTCTGGGCAGCCTCAATCGGTTCGGCCAACATGTCCCGCCAGCGGCGCACCTGGGCCGGCGTGATCAGGGCGGTGCCGTAGCGCGCGTTGAGCATGTCCGTCATCTCGCGGAACACGCGCGTGGCAGCCGTCGTGATCATCGTGTGATGCGACAGCAGCAAGTGCAGCCGCGCGATCTCGATGGTGAGCGGGCCAGCTTCCTTGACGGGGAAGGCGCCGCACTCGCCACAGTGGTCAGTCAACACTCTCCACCTCCTCATCGATCAGCGGGTCGCGCATCTGCGCGCGGCGGGCGGCGAAGGCTCCCTCGACGTGCGTCTTGCACCATCCCTTCTTCCCAACGTGGCGCACGGCAGGCTTGCCGCATTCGCAACACGGCGCGTCCTTGTAGGTGCGCTTGTACTTGAACTTGATGCTGGTCGGGCTTGTCTCGGGTAGAAAGAACTCTGCCATCACAGCCTCACTGCCTCGCCGCACCAGTCGGTTGCGTCCGTCACCGGCCAGAAGGCGACTCGCGTCAACTCCTGGGTGTGCGTGGGTGCCTTCCGATGGCACTCGCCGCGCGCATCGTCACTCCAGTACGCATCCGGCTGGTCGGCGCGGGGGACAGCGTGCGCGTGCCAGTAGCGGCAGAGCTTACACGGGATCTTCATGCTTCTTCTCCTGCGCTGCCCACCACTCGTGAGCCGCTTTCTTCAGCGTGAAGAACAGGGACAACGCTTCGTCCCGATCTGCGGCGACGACGTTGAACGACGCGCCACGCCAGGCAAAGTAGCCGCGCGTGGTGAAGTCGTAGAGGCCCAGTTGGATCCGGACCTTCGTCGGGCAGAACTGTTCAGCGTGCGCTGGGTCCGGGCCGTCCCGCTCGGCGTCCCGGTTGGTCTTGGCTACTCGTTGTGGTCGGCGGATCGTCGGCAAGGTGACTCCAGAACTGAAAGACCCACAGGAACAGTACGGCGTACCACAGCAACGCCAGCAGAGGGGTAACGAACAGGAACAGGATCACGTACTCCCACCAGGAACCTTCGCACATGTCAGCGTCTCCACCAGGCGCGGAACCTGGGCACCGTGTTGTCAGCCGTCAGTGGGTGGAACCAGTCGCGGCATCGAGCCACGACATTTGTCGCCAGGGTGGTGAGTACGTCTCGGGCGATACGGATCGAATCCATGCGCTGACCTCTGAGACGGAGGTGTGGGGTCCGACGTGGAGCTTGGCGCCAGTGGGAACGTAAATGACGCACAGGTCAGCCACCCGATCCTCTCTGAAGGCTTTGATAGCTTCGCACTGTGCCTTCGCGGCGGCAAGGTCGGGCATCCAGGAACTCGCCAGATGCCGATCCCCGTCTTGGACGCGCCATGCTTTCGGACCTGATCGATGCGCCATGCTGCCCAGGAAGTAGCACAACCGATGCCAGCCTGCAATCCTACAGAATCCTAGACAACTCACAGCCCCCTGCGACAGCCCGTGTCAGTAGTCTGCTTCTTGTGGGAGATTTGTCAACCTGCGGATATATCGGCTCAGAGATTCAGGATCTATCGGCTCATCGTAGACCGCTCGCGCCTGCGGCGCTCGCGGGCGCGCGGGGCGCGCGGGGCGGGGGTGCGGGCGGGCCTGGGCGGGGGTGGGTGTGCGGGTGTGCGGCCTGGTGTGCGGGTGGGCTGTGGTGTGTGCGGCATGGGTCACACGGGGGCGGCGACCTGGTGCGCGTGGCCTGGTGGGCGCCGGCTCCCTGGTGGCGTGGCGCCGGCGTACAGCGCAACGCGCGCCCGATGTCCTGGGCGCGCGTCTGGGGTCGGCGGGCGGGTCTAGCTGTTGCGGTCGGCGTCGTCCTGGGCCGTCCAGCCGGGCGCCTGGGTGGTGCGTTCCAGGTGGTCCAGGCAGTCGGCGCAAGTGCAGTGCGGATCCCGGCGTCGGTGCATCTCGGCGGGGTCGTGGCTCGAAGGGATCCGGACCTGGATCGGGAGGTGGCTGGCCTGGTGCTGCATCTCGAAGGTGATCAGGTCGCCGGCGGCGATCACGGCGGGGTCGGCGTCCTCGATGGCGTCCAGGATCCGCGCGATGCTGTCGGCGCGCTCGGCGTCGTCCTGGCCGGCGAGGTCAACGGCAACGATGAGCCGGTGCGGGCGGTTGATCATGGGTTCCCTCAGTCGCGCGGGTCGGGGCCGGTGACGGGCGCCGGCGGCGCGGGGCGTAGCTCGGGCGCGTGGATCGTGTAGGTGTAGGCTCCGGGGCGGAGCGGGATGATCAGGGTGTCCCATGTCGGGGTGTAGCCGTGGCCGCGCGTGAGGCAGTGCGGGCACTGGCAGCCGCCGCTGATGTCGCGGGCGAGGTGGGCGGGCAAGCGGACGGCGATCACGGTCGGGTCGCCGTGTAGGGGGCCAAGCACCTGGAACGTGTGATCGCTCTGGCTGACGGTCAGCGAACGCACGGCGCGCGTGGCGCGCGGGTAGTGGCTCCACTGTGGCGCGAAGCCGCCCCGGTCCAGCCACGCCAGCAACGCGGCGCGAAGCTCGGCCAAGCGGGCATCATCGATCACGGCGGGGTTGGCTAGGATCTGCTCCATCTCTGCAAGGGTGGCGTTAGGGTCCATCGGTCGGCGTCTCCTGGGGCGGTCTACGTTGGCGCGTGGTGGGCGCCGGCCTGGGGGCGGGCCGGCGTCCTGGTCAGAACTGCATCGCGCGTCCGCCGGCCACGGGCGCGGCGGGGATGGGCCGCGCGGCGGGCGCCGGCGGGCGGGTGAACGGGATCGGGTGGGTGCGCTGGTTCCCGTCGTGCGTGGGTTCCTGCGTGGGGGCCGGCGCGGGCGCCGGCTCGGCGTCCTGCTCGGCCTGGTAGGTGAGGGCGCGGCGGAGTGCGCCGGCGATCAGCCGCTGCGCGCGGGTCACGGCGGCGACGGCGGCGGGGTGTTCGTCCTTCCGGCGGGCGCCGGCGACGATGGCGGCTTGCTCCGCGCGGGCGAGGCGATCCGGGCTGACGATGGGCGCCCAGTCTTCGCGGATGGTGTAGGCCAACAGGGCGAACCCGTCCGCGATGCTGTCGGCGTCTTCGGCGGGCGGGTCGGGGATGCGTGGGTACGTCGTCATGGGCTAACGTCCTCTCTGCTCGTACCAGTCCGCAAGGATCGCGGTGATCGCGGCGCCGGCGAACGCTGCCACGGCACCGCGCGCGGAGCCTTGCAGCCATGCCACGATGGCAACGGCTGCAAGGGCATAGGCTCCGATGATCAGGGGTTCCGCGCGCATGGGCTGGGCCTACGCTGCCACGCGCACCTTGGCGCGGCGGATGAGGGTTGCGGCGGCGAGGTCCAGATCGATCCGGTCGGCTACGTGGGCGCGTTCCTGGCTGACGCGGGTCAGTCCCTGCCACGCGCCCCATACGCTGAACGGGTTGCAGTCCTCGTGCTGTTCGGCCTGGGTGATCGCGGCCTGGGCGGTAGACTCGGGGATCTTCAGCCAGCGTACGATCTGCTCGATGGTGTCGTCCTTCGTGCTGGCGATCACCGTCTGGGCGCAAGCGTCGATCATCTTGCGATCCTCTGACTCGGGGCGGGTCAGCCACTGCTGCGCCGCTGCAAGTGCCCGGCTGACTTCGTGGGTGAAGTTCCCGCCGACGTGGCGCCGGCTGAAGTCGATCACCGACTCGATCCCGCTCAACAAGAGGTTCCCGCAGATCGTCCGGAACCAGAAACAGCGCACGGTGGCGCAACCGCCGCCAACCTCGCTGTTGCTGACGATGATCCCCCGGTACATGCTGCCGTCCTTGGCGCCGCGCACGGTCGTATCCGGGACGATGGTGCCGCCGTCCGTCAGGATGCAGAACATGTCCCGATCCGACCTGTACGCGCCGCCCCGGCCCCCTTCCCATACGGGCGGAAGATCCAAGTTCGGGTTGGCCTGTCGGGCGCGGTCTACGATCCGGAGTTGGTCGCTGTCGTAGAGTCGGCTGTAGCGCGTGCTGTTCATGGCGCGCAAGGTGGGGGTGGCGCCGGCGAGATCGAACAAGAGACGGTGATCGGTTCTGAAGCCCTGGCCGTAGTCCTCAGTGGCGCCCGGCCCGATGATCGCGGCGCGGCGCGCGTCTCCCGTCAACAGGTCGGCGGCGAGCTGGGGATCCTGCCGGCGGATGTAGTCGGCGGGCGCCTTCAGGAAGGTGCAGATCTGCGCGAAGCTCCAGGGGGTCAAGTTCGCTCGGATCCCGGTGGTCCCGATGATC